>Ga0187781_10000026_pt1 | contig 96084 bp, 81 predicted proteins | sample 0715_SJ02_MP02_2_FD_132447 | JGI IMG/M metagenome (GOLD analysis project Ga0187781, IMG submission 132447) | Tropical peat soil microbial communities from peatlands in Department of Meta, Colombia - 0715_SJ02_MP02_20_MG | ecosystem: Environmental > Terrestrial > Soil > Wetlands > Peat | place...
CATCTCATAAATGCCGAATTGCAACGCCGCTGGGAACTTCAGGGGCTGAAGCCCTGCAAAATCGGTCCTACTAATGTCGCGGTTGAAACCGCGACCTACAAAGCGGATTTATGAGATGGCTTGACGTCATCTGCGCACGTGGTTCTTCTCCCGTAGGGGCACGGCACGCCGTGCCCGGCGCGGTCGGCGCAGCCGAATTCTTGATCAGAGCTCGGGGCGGAGGAGGCCGGCGTAGGATTCGCGGCGGCGGATGATCCGGAAGCGGCGGCCCTCGACAAGGACTTCGGGCGGGCGGCGGCGCGTGTTGTAATTCGACGCTTCGACGAAGCCGTAAGCGCCCGCGCCCCAAACGACGAGGAGTTCGCCGGCGCGCACATCCTCGAGGGGCCGGCCGCGCGCGAGAAAATCTCCCGTTTCGCAAACGGGCCCGACAATGTCCGCGTCCCATCTGGTTTGGCGCGGAATGCGTCGCGAGGCGGGCGTGACGGGATGCGTGGCTTCGTAAAGGACGGGGCGAATCAGGTCGTTCATGGCGGCGTCGACGACAACGAAGCGAGTGCCGCGTGTCTCTTTGACGTAGAGCACGCGCGTGAGCAGCACGCCGGCGGGGCCGACGAGCGAGCGTCCCGGCTCGACGAGGAGACGGCAGGCGAGAGGCCGCAGCGCACGGGCGAGCGCGCGCGCGTAGGCAGCGGACGCAAAAGGCTTCTCGCGCGTGTATTGGATGCCGATTCCGCCGCCAATGTCGGCGAATTCGAGCGCGATGCCTGCGCGACGCAGCTCGCGGACGTGAGAAGCGAGTTGCGCTGCCGCTCGCCGGAAAGGCGCGACGGTCAGAATCTGCGAGCCGATGTGGACGCTGATTCCGCGCCAGCGAAACCAGGGGGAGTTTTTGTGCGCCAGGTAAAGCCGCCGCGCTTCCGTCCACTCGATGCCGAATTTGTGTTCGCGCCGCCCGGTGGAAATATGGCGGTGGCCGCCGGCTTCGATATCGGGATTGACGCGGATCGCGGCGGATGGGCGCGGCATGCCGGCGCGGACGAGGCGCGCGGCTTCGTCCTCGAAAATTTCGAGTTCGGCAGCGGATTCAATGTTGAAGAGCAGGATTCCGCCGCGGCGGCCGTTGGCGCGATAGCGCAACGCATCACGAATTTCTTCTCGCGTTTTTCCCACGCCTGAAAAAACAATTCGCTCTCCCGCGACGCCGATGCGGCGCAAGCGGTGGAGTTCGCCGCCCGAAACGACATCGAAGCTCGAGCCGAGCCGCGCGAGCAGGCGCAGCACGGAGAGATTCGAATTGGCTTTGACGGCGTAGCAAATCGTGTGCGGAAGAGAGCCAAGCGCGCGGTCGAGGCGGCGATAGGCGGAGGCGATGCTCGCACGGCTGTAAACGTAGGCGGGCGTGCCCAGGGCATCCGCGATTTTTTCAACGGCGACGCCTTCGCAAAAGAGCTGCTCGCTGCCGGATTCGCCGCGCGTCTGGCGGCGATAGCGGTATTCCGGCGTGTAGCGAGTGGGATCAATCGTGGAGTGAGTGCCGCGCCGCATCGTGCGGCACATCTTACTCAGTTTGGAAAAGCCGCGCACGCGCCGGCCCTCCGTCTCCGGCAGGCAAGGGCGGGTGCGCCCGGCCCGCGAAAAACCGGGAGGCGCGCGAAAGGAGATCGCGGGGCCTCGCGTTTGGCGTTTCTAGGCTGTCCCGAAGGAGTTGAACTCAGGCTCCAGAACGGCCCGGATCACATCGCGGCGCGAAATGATCCCCACAAGTTTCCCGTTCTCCGTGACCGGCACGCGGACGATGCGGTGCTCTTGCAAGGTCCGCATCACCTCTTCCAGAGAAGTCGCGACGTCGACCGTGACCGGAGGGCTTGTCATGAAGTCGGCGGCGGCTACGCTTTCCAGCCGGTGCCCGTCGATCAGGGAGAAAACGATGTCGGCCTCGGTGATGACGCCCAGAACTTTGCCGTCGCGTTCGGTGACGGGCATCCCGCTGAAGCCGTAGTTGATGATCTGCGAGGCAATGTCGCGAAGGGAGGCGCGAGGAGTCGCGGCAATGACGGGGTGTTGCATTACGTCTCTGGCTTTCAGCGGCATCCGTGCTACGGCGGGCTGTGTAGCTACCGATGTGGTAATCATGAGGGATACTCCTTGCTGACGCGTTTCGGAATAGGGGACTGCTCCCACTTCCACGCGTCTCGAAAATGATCGAGGCGGTGCCGGCTGCGCACAGTGACACGCATCACCCCTTCGCGTGATATCCGGCAGCGCTCGGGGCAGGATACGCTGACGTTCCCGAGAAGTCAGGGAACCCGATTTAGCGGCGGTAACGGGAGACGAGTTGCTGGTAGCGCGGGTCGGAGCGGAGGGAATTGAAGTAGGGCGAGGCGTCGAGGGCGGCGAAATCGCGGAAGCCCTGCTCGCAGGATTTTTGGAGCGCCGCGAGAGCTTTGTCTTTGTCGCCCTTGGCAGCATACGAGGCGCTCAGCCAGTACTCTCCCACGGCGGTATCGCTTATGTGCGGCCTCTGCATGTAAGCCACCGCCTGATCGGGGTTTCCCTGAGCGAGAGAAACCTGGGCCATGCCCATGGCCTCGTAGAAATTACTCCCGAGCTCGAAAGATCGGTGGAACGCAGTGGTCGCTTCGGCGTAGCGCGATTGGAAGACAAGCGCGCGGCCCAGGTGGTACTGGGCGGCCGCGGAAGTCGGTTGAAGCCGGATGGCTTCTCGCGCGGCCTTCTCGGCTTCGAGCGCCTCGGGAGGCTGCTCGTAGGCCAAAGCCCACGCCAAGAGGTCCCAGCCGATTGCATTCTCCGGATCCAGGCGGACAGCCTCGCGGAATTCGCCGACGGCGCGCGTGTAGTCGTAACGCAAGGCGTACGTCTGAGCGAGAGCGACATGGGCTTCGCCGAGCTGGGGATCGATGGCGATCGCTCGCCGGGCAAATTCTTCCGCCCGCTCCAAGTGCGCAGGATTCGAATCGAGGTCGCGATAATAAAACGATTCCACGTGAGCAAGTCCGGCGAGCGCCGGCGCGTAATTCGGATCGTCTTTGAGCGCTTGCTCGAAATTCTTGCGGGCCATCTCGAGCTTTTCCGGTGTTTCCGCCTCGATGAGCGCGCGGCCGACAAGGAAGAGCTGATAGGCGTCGGGGTTTTGGGTGTAGCGCTGGAGGACGGCTTTTTGCTCTTGCGGGCTGAGGTGGAGATTGAGCGCGCTTGCAATCTTCAGTGCGGTTTGCTCCTGAAGCGAGAAGACGTCTTTCATCTCGCCGGTGAAATCGTCGGCCCACACCTGATAGCCGGTGGTCGAATCGATCAGGTGCACATTGATGCGCACCTGATTCGCCGCTTTCCGAATGGTGCCTTCCAGCACGTAGCGGACGCCGAGCTGGCGGCCGATTGCGGCGGGATCTTTCTGGTCGCTCTTGAGAGCGACGACGGAGGAGTGTGGGGCCACATTGATGCCCTGAATCTTCGAAAGCTTGGTGGTGATTTCGTCGGTCATTCCGTCGCTGAAGTAGGTGCTGTCGGGATCCGAACTCAGATTTTGCAACGGCAGCACGGCGATGGATGGTTTTGCAGCCGCCGGCGCAGCGGTGCGAGACGCGGAATATTTCCAATACAAACCGCCACCGGCGATCGCGAGCAGAACAACAAGGACCGACGCGGCAAGCACGCCTCTACGCCGGTGCATCGGCTCCGGCGTGGCAACGGCTCGGCTTGCGGAAGACGTTCGGCCGGAATCGGTCTCGCGCTTCAGACGCTTCAAATCCGCACGGATCTCGGCGGCGGATTGATAGCGCAGCCGGCGATCGCGTTCGAGCGCTTTATCCACGATGCGCTCGAACTCGGCGGGAACCCCCGGATTGAGGCGCGCGAGTGGCGCCGGAGTGCGATTCAAGATGCCGTCGAAAATGATTCCGGATGTGGCGCCGGGAAAAGCCATCGCGCCGGTCGCCATTTCGTAGAGGACAACGCCGAGCGAAAAAAGGTCGGTGCGCGCATCGAGCTCTTCGCCGCGCACCTGCTCGGGCGACATGTAAGCCACGGTGCCGAGAGCCGTGCCCGGACTCGTGAGCAGCTCATCGCCAGGGGCAGTGGCGCCTGCGCCCGCGGTGGCGCCTTCAGCCACGCGCTCGCGGGCCGAAGTGAGTTTGGCAAGCCCGAAATCAAGGATTTTGACGTGGTCGCGGTTGGTGACGAAAAGGTTGGCGGGCTTGATATCGCGATGAACGATGCCGCTCGAGTGCGCGGCGTCGAGGCCTTCGGCAATCTGGAGGCCCCAATCGAGGAGCGATTCGTTGTCGAGCGGGCGGCCGGAGATGCGGTGCTTCAGCGTCTGGCCATCGAGAAACTCCATGGCGATGAAATGCTGGCCCTCGTAATCGTCGATTTCGTAAATCGTGCAGATATTGGGATGGTTCAGGGCTGAAGCGGCGCGGGCCTCGCGCTGAAAGCGCTCGAGCGCGGCGCGATCGCGCCCCATTTCTGCGGGGAGGAATTTGAGGGCGACGAAGCGGCCGAGTTTGGTGTCTTCGGCTTTGTAAACCACACCCATCCCGCCGCCACCGAGCTGCTGGATCACGCGATAGTGAGAGATTGTTTGGCCGATCATGTGGCGCAGCGCGTTAAGCGCCGCATGTTAGGCCGCGAAGAAGGGCAAGTCAACGACTCCTGGGGATAGGAGACAGCGCGATCCGAAACTGCCCTCCCTCGCACAATTTTGGTGCAATGGGCGTCGAGTGGAAATCGAGAACGGGCTTCCTTTGCAAAAGCGGAAAGCGGTCATTCCAATGTCACTCACCAGCGCGAAAAGAACGGCGAATACGGATTTGCCCCTGGACTGTTCACGGCGAACGGGCGTACTCCGCAAACCTACTCGGAAAAAGAAAAATGGATTCGGGATATTTAAGAAAAATGGAACAGGAGGGTTTGCTTTCCGAGGATTGTGGCCGTATCGAGTCCGTTTGCAATAATTTGTGTTGAATAGGCAACTGCAGTCATTTTCTTAAATGCGATTTTCTCCTGGAAAAGATAGGAACCGGGATGCCGGAATTCGGGTCCGAAACGAAAGATTACGAATTCGCTCTCAGTATCCCGAGGGTCTCAAATTCACCGAGGCACATTTTTAGCTGGCTCTGCTATCCTCTTACGGCTCCCTGACAAAGACTCGAATATCCACTCTCCTGCCGTCGATAGTTTGCGTACAGGTGAACGATTGTTCAAACTGGGCGGGATCTGGAATTTCCCTAGTTGCATCAATGACAAGAAATATCAGCGTACCGCACCCCGGGTGTGAAGGATACGACTGAACATCGTCATTAATTTCGCGTACGATTCGCTTCCAGGATCCTCTTTTCTTGATCCATTTTATTTCGATGAACACTGCTCCAAGAGCGCTGTAGAGGTCCACAAACTTATGCGTGCCTCCTCGACCAGGCACGGGCTCCTCTTTTTTGATATCTGAAATTGCTGCGCGCAGCAGCACATGCAAGAGGTCGCGGACATCGTCTTCTCGGGACACTGGCCACGATATTAGGCCTTTTTCCCGCTTCTCTAGGGTTCGGATAGCGGGGACCAGGGCATCTATGACTCTTTTAATTGTGAGAATGAGGCCTTTCCGCCCCATCTCTTCAAGGATTTCTGCCCGGACGTTGCTGCAAACAAGGTCTTCTAGACCTTTACCAAGAAATCCCGCTGCACAGTGCCACGGCTTGGGGATTTTGGCGCCGGATTTTGTAACTATGCCTCCGTACGAATCCGCTCGCTTTGCTATGTCCTTGGGAATCCCTTTCACTTCTGACGCACGGGCTGGGCTTCCCGCCCGAAGGAACAACTCAAGCGCCCACATGCTTCGGACATACTCCTTTACTTCCTCTGGCGTGAACGGTATACGGACATGGCGAAAATCCTGCAGCTCGTCGATCCAGTGGTCAGTGTAGATTGCGCCTTCGCGCTCTAATGAGTGCAGATCTGCCAGATCCTCATCGTCTAGAGTCTTGAAATCCTTACCGAAGGCTCTCGAATATCTAATTCTTGTCATTTGTCACTTGGCGGGTGGGACAGCGTTTCCGTGTCAGTAGTCCCCACAATTGGTTCCCCATCCTGCGAACAGTATCACTCAGATAGCTCATCGTGTGGTTGATTCGCGGCGGGGTTGTTTTTGACTTTGGGTTTTGGTTTTGATTTGGGGGGTGCCGCACTCTTCGCGGTTTGGGCGAAGGGTGCGTGTTTGGCACGATTTGCATTTCATCATGTGAAGTTGGCGGGTGGAGAGTGCTCTCGACATCCCACAAAGCGATGAAAATGTTCGAATCAACTGCGGAGTTCAATGTCCGCGCAGCTTGCGCATATATCGAATGATCCACTTCCGGCCGGAGGAGATTCCAGGATTGCCGATGCCGCGAAATTTCTCGAAGGGGCTGACTGCGCGCACCGGAGCGACATGGAATTTAGAGCCCTTTAGCTCAAAGACGACGCTATCGCCGGGGCGAACCCCCATAAGGCGCCGAACTTCATTGGGGATGGTGATTTGTCCTTTGCTCGTGATCCGCGCTTTCTTCTTCAAGTCAAGTCCCCCAATTCCTTACTTTATCCCAGAACTCCTTACTCCAGAGAGTTCAGTAAGTGGATACTCAGCGGGCGTCGGCAGTGCAAGGCTCAGTCGGAACCAAGCGTGGAGCGAACCAGCTTGCGGGCCCAGGCTTTCGCGCGCGAAGCGGGGCCGGCGCCGACTGGTTCCGGTTCGGCGGGCGGTGGCGCGGCTTCAGCGGGAGGAGCGGGCGCAGGCGCGGGAGCTTCAATTTCCCAGTCGCAGCCTTCCTTGATGCAGGCGCGCAGATTGCCGTGCTTGGTGCGCTTTTCGACGATGAAGGGCGCGCCGCACTTGGGGCACGGCTCGGCAAGCGGCTCGTGGGGAGTGGTGAAATCGCAATCGGGATAGCGCGAGCAGCCGTAGAAGATGCGGCCGCGCCCGCGTCCTTTGGAGCTGCCGCGGCGGACGAATTCGCCTTCGCCGCACTTGGGGCACTTGATTCCCAGCGTGATCGGGCGCGTGTACTTGCACTTCGGATAATTCTGGCAGCCGATGAATTCGCCGTAGCGGCCGTGGCGTTTCAAGAGTTCGCCGCCATCGTCGGGACATTTTTCGCCGATGGGGACATCCGGCTGGCGCGCCTTGCGCGTGCCGCGGACAAGCCGGCGAGTGGTCTTGCAATCGGGATAGCCGGTGCAGGCGAGGAACGGGCCGAAGCGGCCGCGCTTGATGGCCATTTCGCGGCCGCAGTTGTCGCAGTATTCCGTCGCCGCTTCGCTTTCCACTTCTTCGCCGCCCGGCTCCGCGAGGTCCTGCGTAAAATCACACTCGGGATAGCGGGAGCAGCCGAGGAAGAAACCATGGCGGCTGATGCGCTCGAGCAATTCGCCCTGGCCGCACTTCTCGCATTTCTGGCCCGTGGGAATGCCGGCTTTGTACGACTCCATTTCGCCGGCGGCTTTGTCGAGGTCTTCTTCGAAGCGGTCCCAGAATTCTTTCACGGAAGTTTTCCAGGGCAGCTTGCCTTCCTCGATTTCGTCGAGTTCGTCTTCCAGGCGCGCGGTGAAGCCGACGTCGAAAATATCGGAGAAACTTTTCACCAGCAGGTCGCTCACTTTTTCGCCGAGCAGAGTGGGCGTGAAGCGGCCCTGGTCTTTGTTCACGTATTCGCGCTCGACGATCGTGGAAATAATCGTGGCGTAGGTGGAGGGGCGGCCGATGCCCTTCTCTTCGAGCTCTTTTACCAGCGTCGCTTCGGTGTAGCGCGGCGGCGGTTCGGTGAAGTGCTGCTCGGGGCGGATGCTTTCGAGGCGCAACTGTTCGCCTTCGGTGACGCGCGGAAGCGGACGGCTATCGGAATCGCCTTCATCCTCCTTTTCCTCTTCTTCCTTCACCGCCTGGTACGCGGCAAGGTAGCCGTCGAATTTCTGGATCGAGCCGCTCGCCCGGAACGTGTAGTCGTTCACGGCGACGTCGATAGTGGTCTGATCGAAAACGGCCGGCACCATCTGCGAAGCGACAAAGCGCTGCCAGATCATCTGGTAGAGCTTGAACAGGTCGTCTTCGAGATAGGGGCGGACGCTTTCCGGAGTGCGCGCCACGTCGGTGGGGCGAATGGCTTCGTGCGCTTCCTGCGCGTCTTTCTTCGATTTGAAAAAGTTGGGTTTTTCGGGGAGATATTTTTCGCCATAATTCGAGCCGATGTGACCGCGAACCTGCTCGAGAGCGTCGGCCGAAACGCGCACGGAATCGGTGCGCATGTAAGTGATCAGCGCAACCGCGCCTTCGGCGCCGAGTTCGACACCCTCATAGAGGCGCTGCGCGAGCATCATGGTGCGCTTGGCGGTGTAGCGCAGGCGATTGTAAGCGGCCTGCTGGAGCTTCGAGGTCGTAAAGGGCGGCGGCGCGTAGCGGCGCTTCTCTTTCTGCGTGACGCTGGCCACCTGCCAGATGGCGCGCTCGACTTCCGCCAGGATGCGCTTGGCTTCGGCTTCGTCGGGGATTTCGAGATCTTGCCCTTTGTATTTGACGAGTTTGGCTTCGAAGGCGGGCGGTTCGCCGGCTTGGAGCAGCGCGTGCATGGTCCAGTATTCTTTGGGGACGAAGGCGCGAATTTCGCGCTCGCGCTCGACGATGATGCGCAGCGCCACAGTCTGGACGCGGCCGGCGGAAAGCCCGCGGCGGACTTTGTCCCACAGCAGCGGAGAAATTTTGTAGCCGACCAGGCGATCGAGCACGCGGCGAGCCTGCTGCGCGTCCACGAGGTTTTCATTCACCTGCGCGGGGTGCTCGAAAGCGGCCTTGATCGCCTTTTGCGTGATTTCGTTGAACATGACGCGAGCAAATTTGGCGCGGTCCGATTTCCGGCGCGCGAGCGTTTCCAGCAAATGAGCGGAGATGGCTTCGCCTTCGCGGTCCGGGTCGGTGGCGAGGTAGACGTTTTCGGCGGACTCGGCGGCTTTCTTCAGCTCGCCGATGATTTTCGTTTTGCCCGGAATAATCTCGAGCGTGGGCTCGAAGACGCCGTTCGAATCCGGCGCGGCAGCCTTTGCAGCTTTCTTGGCGCCGGCTTTTGCCTCGGGCTTGGCTTTTGCTTTGCGCTTCGACTTGCGCTTGCCGTTTTCCTCTCCGGGCAGGACGACGCCCAGAGTTTTCTTCGGCAAATCCAGCACGTGGCCGTAAGAGGCCTTCACGCTGTAGTTCCGGCCGAGATATTTGTTGATGGCTTTCGCCTTCGCAGGCGATTCGACGATTACAAGCGATCTAGCCATGCTCGATTGCGGTCCCCCGTGTTTCCCGTGAAGCGATGCCGCCGTGCGGCGCCTTCCATCCTAACCCTGGTGTCCCCTCGGAGATTACAACAGGACTTTCAGGAATTGCTTACCTGGCAACTGACGTACCACGCCTTTGAGCTCCAGGTCAAACAGCGCCGCCAGCACTTCGGAAGAGGTGAGGCCGGATTGCTCGACCAATTCATCTACGTGGCGCGATTGGTCAACGCTCAGAAGTTCGTAAAGCGGGCGCTCGGCCGGAGCCAGCGCTTCTTCCACCAGCGCGGTGCGCTCTTCGGACGAGGCCGCTTCCACCGGCACCAGTTCGGCGCGCACGGGCGTGGGCAGCTCTTCGACCACGTCCTCCCAGCCTGTTACGAGCTTGGCTCCCTGCTTGATGAGCTGGTTAGGACCGAAGCTCTCCGGATGCGTGGCGTTGCCGGGTACCCCATATACTTCGCGGCCGAATTCCATGGCCAGCCGCGCCGTAATCAGAGAACCAGAATACTGCGCGCCTTCGACGACGACAACCCCGAGTGCCATTCCGGCAATGATGCGGTTGCGAATCGGGAAATTCTGGGGTGCCGGAAATGTCCCCAAGGGAAACTCGCTAATGATTGCGCCGCGCTGCTCCATCTCGGCAAAGATCTTTTTGTTCTCCTTGGGATAGACGATGTCGATGCCACAGCCCAGGACGCCGATTGTGGCGCCGCGGACAGAACTGAGCGCTCCTCTGTGTGCGCTTGAATCGATTCCCCGCGCCAGGCCGCTCAGGATCACGAGCCCCCGGTCGGCAAGGTCCCTCGAAAGGCGCTCTGCCATTTGATTCCCGTAGGGGGTCGGGCGTCGCGCCCCGACGATCGAAATCAGGTGGCGGCGCAGAAGTTCAATGTTTCCGCGAACATACAGCAGGGGCGGCGGATCGAAAATTTCACGCAGTCGCTCCGGATACTCGGGCTCATCCCACGTGAGCAGCCGGATGCCAAGAGCCTGCGCCTGAGCCAATTCCTTGGCCGCATCGCTCAGCGGGCGCCGGGTGTGGATTGCCTGCGCTACTGCTGCGGGCAAATGCTGGGCTTCCAGCTCCGTCAGCGAGGCATTGAAAATCGCGTCCGGGCTGCCCAACTCGCGAAGCAATTTCCCAGCCATGCGGGCGCCGAGGCCCGGAGTCAAAGCCAGCGCCAACCATCCCAAGTATTGGTCGGATTCCATCGGCCGGAGAGCTTGCAAGGGAGCGTAGGCACGAGAGCGGGCGAGTGTCAAGCCAGGTTACGCGGGTTGCGGTTACTACGGATGGCGGATTGCGGGAATTTCGGTGCCGGCTTCTTTGCCCAGACGGGGGCAGGGATAGCCTCTCTTCCCCGCCCCGGCGCAAATCGCCGCCTTCTGTGGTACATTTGGTATCTCCCAGGGTACGTAACGGAGGCGTTCATGCGAACCGCCGTGATACTGGCCGCGCTGGCGTGCAGCATCCTGGCTTCCGCCGCCGCCCAGGACCCGACCGTTCGGGGTCAGCGCCATTCCGCATACCTTCGCGATCGACGCCGATGGCGTGCTCGAGGACGAGCACATCGGCGACGTATCGGTCGAGGGCAAGCTGAAAAAGCTGTTGGCCCGAGCGCAGGAGCTCCAGGTCGCCTCCAAGCACGCGCAGCAGCCACAATGATTGCGTAGTCGCCGAGGAATAGTAGAATTTCGGCGGGTGGCTTTGAAACCTAGCTACGCCAATTTCCGCGAGGTGCGATTGTTCGGCTCGCTCGACGGCCTGCGAGCCCTCAGCATCATCGGCGTGATTTGGTTCCACTCGTGGTGGAGCACTTCGTACTACGCGACGCTGCAAAAGCTGCCGGTGCTGCGCGAAGGCGAATGGGGAGTGCACATCTTTTTTGTGATCAGTGGGTTTCTGATCACCACGCTCCTGCTGCGGGAACGGAAAAGGTCCGGAACAATTTCCATCCGAGACTTTTATATTCGGCGCTCGCTGCGCATTTGGCCGCTTTATTACGCCACGGTGGCCATCTATGTGGTGATCATGCTTACGATCGAAAGGGGCAGTGCGCGGGCCGGCAGCTTTTTTCACTACCTGCCGGGTTTCCTGACGTATACCTACACGTGGTGCATCACTCCGAATTGGCCGGCGGGGCCGTTCAACTTGGCCTGGACACTGGCAACCGAAGAGCAATTCTATGCCTTTTGGCCGCTGGTCCTGCGGTTCTTTCGAGGAATCTGGTCGACGGTGGTGATGGTTGGGTTGATTGGGTTGCGGATCGCCGCAGACTACGGCTGGACCGACCACATATTGCCGCCCGGATGGCTGCCGACAAGAATTGTGCTTAGCATCGCGATTTCCATTTGCATGGGTGTGCTGCTGGCGCAGGCGCTCGATAGCGAGCGCGGCTTCCGGTGGATTTCGGGCGTGCTGGGGGCCAAATGGACGGCACCTGCGGCGCTGGTCGCGCTGGCGTTGACGCTATGGCCCGAAAGAGTGCCATTTATCACGGCCTGCCTGGCCACGACGGCGCTTGTCGGAGCGTGCGTGGTCCGTGAAGACAACGGCTTGGCCCCCATCTTGAAGCTGCGCCCGATTGCCTACATGGGCGTCCTCAGCTACGGGATGTACTTGTTCAATTCGCTCTCGCTTCACGCGGCCAAGGCGGCGCTCGAGCGACTGGGGATCCTTCACCCTCTTCTGCTGTTTCCCTGCGGCGTCGGATTGGCTGTGGCGGCCGCGGCTTTCAGCTATAAATATTTCGAGACACCCTTCCTTGACCTGAAGAAAAAGTTCTCGCATGTGCGTCCCGATGTGCGGGAGCCTTTGGCTTCTGGAATCACCAAGCCGGGGACCACCCTGTCTGTTCAATCATAGGGAAGGCTGCGGCGTCGTTTGCGAGTGCCATGGAGAGGCCGCCTACGCGCACGGCTACGGATTCTTGAGCGGCCAGATGGACGCGACGGCAAGCTCGAGCACATTTCCATCGGGGTCGTGGAAATAAAGGGACGGCGGATTTCCATCGAAAGAAAACTCTTGAGCGATCGGGATTCCACGTTCTCGCAGCCGCGCGCGCCAGGCCGGGATTTCATCCGCGTGGATGCGGAAAGCCACGTGGCCCGCGCCGGTGGTCCCGTGCGGAAGCAGCATGCCACCCTGGCGCGTGATATCCGCGCGAAAAAGCAGCAGCACCCCCGGGCCCGGACCCACCTGGAAAGCTGCGCCGCGGCCGCCGCCGAAATAAGCATCCTCCATCTGTCGCAGCCCTAGCACGTCCCGATAGAAAGCAATCGCGCGATCGAGGTCCGAAATGTAAAGCGAGGTTTCGAGAACTCCGTGGGGTTGCAGCATGTCCGGATAATTCTATTCCTGGCGCGGGCGGCAACTCAACGAGCGGTCTTGCGCTCCAAGTGGACAGGGAGGATGCGGGCAGTCAAAATGTCGGCGCGGCAGGGAGACTTTCTTGAAGGCTAGTTCCAGGATTTTCGGCGGGCTCCGAGCCAAGCGGCTTGGTGGCGGGAAGCAGGAGTTGAAAATGTGGTGGCTGGGAGTGTTGGCATTGGTGGCGGTTGTGGCGCTCGGAATCCTCGCGGTGCGGACTCCCGCGCAGAAGCCTGAAAAAGAGGCGGACCTGGAGGGCACGTGGGAAGGAACTCTCGGAACGGGCGCGGCGAAGCTCCGGCTGATTGTGACGCTCGCAAAAATCAAGGAGGGATCCTACGCCGGCAAGCTGAACAGCGTGGACCAGGGCGCAACGCTTCCGATCGAGAACGCGACATTGAAAGGCGATGCGGTGCGCTTCGAAGTGGGGAAAATCGGCGGCGTCTATCAGGGCTACTTTGTTCGCGACAACAAGGAAATTCGCGGAACGTGGACGCAAACGGGCGTGCCTCCCCAGCCGCTCACATTCGTACGCCGTGAAAAGACGGAATCCGCCGTCGCTCCGGCGGCTCCACCGGCGGAACATACGCCGAAACCAAACACACCGCCGCTCGATATCGTCGTGCCGATAGCGCCGACCGCCTTCAAAGCCGGCGGAAAATGGAATCTCGTCTACGAGCTGCACGTGGCAAATCTCGGCAGATGGGAAACCACAATCACGCGCATTGACGTGCTTAACGGCGATGCTTCGCCGCTTTTGCTGAGCAGTTTTTCGGGGCCGGCGATTGAAAATCTGCTCGAGCGCCTGAGCACAGATGCAAATCTGAATGTGACGATCGGGCCCGCCCGCTTTGCAGTAATTCCCATTTGGGTGACACTCGAAAAGCGAGAGCAGGTTCCCGCCGCCATCCGCCACCGGCTCATTTTGAAGTTCGGCGATTATCCCGAAGCCCTCACGCTCGAAGGCGTGCCCGTGGAAGTCAACATGAATCCGGTTGTCGTGGTCAGCCCGCCTGTCCGGGGAGAGAATTGGCTGGCTGGGAATGGCCCCTCGAACACGTCGCTTCATCGGAAGGCTCTGATCCCCATCGCGGGTCATGCTGTAATCGCGCAGCGCTTTGCCATCGACTGGGTCCAGCTCTATCCCGACGGGAAAACGCATCATGACGATCCGCAGGACAACCGGAACTACCGCGCGTATGGCGCGGAAATCCGCTCTGTGTCCGACGGAATCGTGACGCAGACCAAGGACGGCATTCAGCAAAACGTGCCGGGCCCGAAATCGCGTGCGGTGCCCATGACGCTCGAAACGCTTGCGGGGAATTACGTGACCGTGGAAATCGGCCGCGGACTCTACGCCGTGTACGCGCACATGCAGCCGGGATCGCTCCGCGTGCAGGTCGGCGACAAAGTGCACGAAGGCGACGTGCTCGGCCTCGTCGGGAATTCGGGCAATTCCAGCGAGCCGCATCTTCACTTCCACATTTGCGACGCCAATTCGGCGCTCGGCTGCGAGGGTTTGCCGTTTGCCTTCGCGTCGTTTGAGGTGCAGGGGCATGGTTGGGGTTGGAAGTCCGCAGAAGCAAAAGATGCGCCGGTGAAGCACGAGGTGGAAATTCCGCTGGAAGGCGATGTGGTGAAATTCCCGCCGCAATAGAGCGATTTGCCGGCCCCCGAATTTTTCCCCCGAAAATTCTCGCGGGCTGTACTTGCGGTCAGGGTCTTGGCGGATAGTGCGCAGGGCCCGGGAAGCGCATAGCGGGGCTCTTCGGGACAAGGTAAGCTCGATATTCCACTGTCCTTGGGGGACCGACTCAATGCAATTGACAAAGGAAGGGCGCGGGCGAGGCGTGGCAGTGCAGGAACCGGAGGTGCTGGGGACGCTGGCGACGGCGGCGCCCAAGCCCGAAGAATTTCAGTTCGTAAAATTCCGGCTCGACGGGGAGATCGCGCGGCTCACGCTCGACCGGCCCGAGCACAATCTGCTGAACGAGCGAATGCTCGCGGAAATCGCCGCCGGAATCAACGCGCTGGGCGAACGAAACGACGTCAAGCTGATCATCCTCGACTCGGCCGGGAAGGCATTTTCGGGCGGCATCGAGCTCGGCGAGTACACGCAGCGGCGCGTGTTTCAATTGCTCGACGCCTTCCACGGCGCATTCACGGCGATGCTCGATACTTCCAAGCCCGTCCTTGTGGTGATCAACGGCCCGGCCTACGGAGGCGGCGCGGAGCTTGCGGCGCTGGGCGATCTGGTGATCGCCACGCCGAAGGCGCGATTCGCGCAGCCCGAAATTAAGCTAGGAGTTTTCCCGCCGCTGGCCGCGGCGATTCTGCCCTACATCCTGGGCCCCAAGCTCGCGCTCGAACTTGTGCTCACCGGGGAAGTAATGACCGCCGAGCGGGCGCGCGAGCTGGGGCTGGTGAACTGGCTCGTCCCGGAGACCGAACTTCAGAAAAAAGTCGATGAGCTCATCGCCAAAGTGACCGCGCAATCGGGCCCCGTGCTGACGATGGCGAAAAAAGCCATTATCGGGAGCATGGGATTGCCCTTGCGCGATGGCGTGCGCAATTCGATGAAGGTCTTCCTGAACGAGCTGGCCGATCTCGAAGATGCGCAGGAAGGGCTTCGCGCGCAGGTGGAGAAGCGCGCGCCCAAGTGGAAGAACCGCTAGCCTTTCGATTTGGCTGCTCACCTCGCCCGGCGGGAAGAAATGAGGAACCATTTCGAGCGAGTTGACACTGCGAACCTCGCAGCTTACACTCGCCGGGACAATTGAACTGGCACGGGGATTTCGGGAAGGCCGTGAAAATCGGCCACGGTCCCGCCACTGTGACCGGCTGCCGCGTGCGCCAGGCGAGCCGCAAGTCAGGAACCAGCCCGTGCCGGTTGAAGCCGGCATTCTTCGCGAGAGAGAGTGCGGCGACGGCCTCGCTGATTCCGCGAGGCTTTTTTGTTGGAGCGGATTGTGCGTCGGGCGGCCCAAATAATCGCGTGCTGGATTGTTGCGAGCGGATGCGCATCGGGCATCAGTGCACACGTGGCGAGGAGCAGCCAGGCGGCAGAGGCTACGCGCGAGGTCACGGATGAAGTGGGCCGAAAGGTGACGCTTCCGGCCGAAGTAAACCGCATCGTGACGCTCTCACCCGACCTGACCGAGACGATTTACGCGCTGAGGCTTGAAGCAAAGCTTGTGGGCGACACGGATTACTGCGACACGCCGCCGGAAGCAAAACGCAAGCCGCACGTCGGCAGCGCGCAAAGCCCCAGCCTCGAGGCGATCGTTGGGCTCCATCCGGATTTGGTGCTGGTCACCGCCACGATCAATCGCCGCGAGACCGCAGACGCCCTCAAGCACCTCGGCATCGCCGTTTACACAACGTATCCGCACACCGTGCGCGGAATTTTGGAATCGGTCGAGCATATTGCGGAGCTGGCCGGCGCGGCGGAACAGGGAGCCGTCTTGGTCGAGCGGCTGCAATCGCGGCTCGATGCGCTGCATACGCGGCTGGAAGCGCGGCCGATGGTCCATGTGCTGTTCGTTGAATGGATCTATCCGCTGCTGACGATCGGCCAGAACACATTCATCGCCGACGCGCTGCGCTGGGCCGGCGCGGAATCCGTGATTCTCTCGAAGCAAAACTGGCCGCGGGTGAGCCTCGAAGAAATCGTGCGACTCCAGCCGGACTACATTTTGTTGACACGAAACCACGGCGGGACGAACGAGGAAGAATTGGACGAGCTGCGCTCCCGCCCGGTGTGGAAAAAGCTTTCGGCTGTCGAGCGCGGGCACACGCTCATGGTAGAGGATGAAATGGCGCGGCCGGCGCCCGGCTTGATCGGCGCGATCGAGAAGCTCGCGCGCGAACTCCATCCGGAAGCGTTTTCGGCGGATGCCATCAGCGGAAACTGGAAACTGGCAGGTGGAGAGCAGCCGGATCCCTCCGCTCAGCCGGCAGAATGGTGCGGCCGATGCGCCCGCTGACACCTCGGCGCATCACGGCAATCTGCGCTTTGCTGTTTGCGGTGTTGTTCGTGGTGATGGTGATTTCGCTGAGAACCGGCGCGTATCCGATTTCGGTGCGCGACATCGTTACGACTCTCTTTCGCCAGGTCATCGGCCGCACGGACGACATTCCGCCGGAGTTCAAGCTGGTGGTGTTCGGCTTGCGGCTGCCGCGGATTGCCCTTGGAATCCTGGTCGGCGCGGCGCTTTCCGTGGCAGGAGCGGGATTTCAAGCGCTGCTGCGAAATCCGCTCGCCGATCCCTACGTGCTGGGAGTTTCCAGCGGCGCGGCGCTCGGAGCAATCGTAAGCCTGGCGTTCTCGCCGCGTCTGCTCGGCGTAATCCAGCTCTCGGCGTTTCTCGGAGCCGCGGTGACGATTGCCATCGTCTATTTTCTCGGGCGGCGCGGCGGCCAGCTCGATAGCGGCACGCTCTTGCTCGCCGGAATCATCACCGCGTCGTTTCTTTCGGCGATCATCATGTTTTTACTGACCACGCTGAGCGGGCACGAATTGCGCGGGATGGCCTTCTGGCTCATGGGCGATTTGACCACCACTCCCCCGACCGAACACGTGCTGTGGTGGTTCGAATCGCTCTTTACAGTTTTCCTGATTGCCGCGGGCGCGATTTACACGACGGCGTCGGATCTGAATTTGATTTTGACCGGCGAGCAGGAAGCGCGGCATCTGGGCGTCAATGTGCATCGCGTGAAGCTCGTGGTCTATGTGGCTGCTTCGGTGCTCACGGGGCTCGCGGTTTCCGTCAGCGGGGCAATCGGTTATGTCGGGCTGCTGGTGCCGCACTTGATGCGCATGATGTTCGGCACCGACTACCGCCTGCTGATTCCGACTTCGGCCATCGGCGGCGCCATCATCATTGTCGCGGCCGATACGCTGGCGCGCACGGTGGTGGCTCCCACGGAATTGCCCGTCGGCGCGATGACCGCGCTGGCCGGCGCGCCGGTATTCATTTACCTGATGCGGAGAAGAGTGCGATGAGCGCCGGCACGGGAGGGAGAGCGTCGGTCGCGGCGGCGTCCGTGCCATTCGACGCAGCGCCCAAGCCGCGGCTGAAGGTCGAGCAAGTGAGCTATGCCTATGCGGCCAGCGATCGCTCGGCGCCGAAGTTCACGCTCGGTCCAGTGACGTTCGAGGCGCAGCAGCGCGAAATTGTCGCGATTCTCGGTCCGAACGCCAGCGGCAAATCGACGCTGATGAAAATCCTCGCCGGGATGTTGCGCCCTCTCTCCGGCCGCGTCGAGGTGGACGGCACCGAAGTAGGCGACTTCGAACCGCGCACCCGCGCGCGGCGCATCGCCCTGGTCCAGCAGGAAAGCGAGTTGCTGTTTCCCTTGCGCGTCTGGGAATACGTTTTGCAGGGGCGATATCCGTACGGGCGGCGTCTGCGCTTCGAGTCGGCGGAAGATTGCCTTCTCGCCGGCAACGCGCTCGCGCAGGTTGGCGCGGATGCCTTGCGCGACCGTTGGATGGATCATCTTTCGGGCGGCGAGAAGCAGCGCACGATTCTGGCGCGTGCGCTCGCGCAGCAGCCTTCGCTGCTTCTGCTCGATGAACCCACGCAGCACCTGGATATCGGCGGGAAAGTCGAGCTGTTGCGGCGGCTGCGCAAGCTCGCGGACGACAGCCGCTACACGGTAATCGTTGTGACGCACGAATTGAATCTCGCCGCCGAATTCTCCGACCGCGTCGTGCTGCTGCACAAGGGCAAGGGCCTGCGCACCGGCTCGCCTGCCGAAGTGTATCAGCGCGAAGTGCTCGAAGAAGTTTTCGAGGCGCCGCTTGAAGTGGAAATCCGCAGGAGCGGGCGGCCTCGCGTGATTTTGAAAAGCAGTCAGTAGGGGCCGGGCTTTTTGCAGGTCGTCACACTGCGGGGGCATCTGCCCTCCGCAAGCGGCTTTCGGTCAAATGATCGGGAGCCGTCGACAATCACTGGAGACTCCGCGCACGGGAAGACGGTGAAAAGCCGTCGCCGCCGCGCGACTGTAAGGCGGATCGTTATCTAGCGCGGGCCACTGTCCTGTAGATCGAGCCTCCCCGGTTCGATGAAAGGATGGGAAGGCCGCGCTGGCGCCTCGAAGCATGGGGCAGAGCCGCCAAAGCCAGGAGACCGGCGGAGTCTCAATTCCGGCGCTGAGGCATGCCGCATCGGCGGCGGAACAACCTTCAACTCCCGCGCGAGAGGGAGAGGAGGAAACCATGAGACTTCGTCCCCTTCCGTTTGCAATCGCAATCGGTTTGCTCTGCACGATTTTGCCGCTCCCGAAAGTCACGCACGCGCAATTGACCGCCACGCTTCACGGCACACTCACCGACCCAAGCGGCGCCGCCGTCGTGGGCGCGATTGTCTCGGCCCAGGTGGAAGATTCAAACGCAAAGCCTACAGAAACAAAAAGCGAGGCGGACGGAAAATTTTCGCTTACGCTTTCTCCCGGCCGCTATCGGCTCAGCGTCGCGCATCCGTCCTTCGAACGAGCCGCACAGGATTTCACTCTGAGCGCCGGAGAATCGCGAGTGTGGGACGTGCGCCTCCTGCTTGCGAAACTCTCTTCGACGGTCGTAGTGACGGCATCGGCCCAACCCACCACAGCCGTAAACACGCCGGCGCTCGTGGACGTGATTTCGAAAGAAGAAATTGAGGCGCGGCAGGAGGATGTGCTGCTGTCACTCCTCACTTCCGAAGAGGGCGCAAGCTTTGCGCAGCTCGGTCCGATGGGTGGAATCGCATCCTACTTTCTCGATGGCGGCAATTCCTATTACACGAAGGTGCTGGTGGATGGCACCCCGGTGAACGAGCCTGGCGGCGCGGTGGATTTTTCGAATCTTACTTTGGATGGAATCGACAAAATCGAGGTTGTGCACGGAGCGTCGAGCGCTCTTTATGGCTCCGATGCCATGAGCGGCGTGATCCAGATTTTCACGCATCGAGGAACGACGACGACGCCCGAACTCATTCTGTTCGGCGAAGGTGGAAGCTTCGGCACCGGCCGAGGGAGCGCGCAATTGAGCGGGCTTTTGGGCGCGTTTGATTATTCGGCGACCGTGGGATACATCAGCAGCAATGGTCAAGGTCCCGGCGACACATTCCGGGATACCACGCTCTCCGGAAATTTCGGCTGGAAATTTTCCGAGACCGATTCCTTTAGGCTCACTCTTCGCAGCAACACGAGCGGCGCCGGACAACCCGGACAGACGCTTCTTCCGAATGAGTCAGAGATCGGCCAGGCAAGCAACCTCCAAGATTTCTCTGCCAATCTGGCATGGAATTTTCAGATTGGAAATAACTGGCAGCAACGGTTCACTGGGTATGAGTCGCGCTTCCAGCTGGTGGAGTTTTCCCCGGAGTTTGGCTCGTTCACGACGGAATACAATCGCGCGGGGCTGACCGAGCAATCTTCATATCTCTTTCACAATGGAGCGGCCACCGCGGGCTACATGTTCGAAGTCGAGAACGGCCCGGAGCACCGCGAGAACCAGGCCGGCTACGTGGAGGTCCGTTACAACTTCGGGCCGCGGCTGACGACGATCGTGGGCGCGCGCGCGGAAGCAAACGGATTTTTCGGCACGCGCGTCGTGCCGCGAGTGGGCGGGTCCTACGCCTTGCGCTACGGCCACGATTTCTGGGGGGACACGCGACTGCGTGCTTCCTACGGGCTCGGAATCGTCGAACCCCAAATGTTTCCCTCAGGATGCACCCCGATTCTCGATCCCGAACGCAGCACCACGGTGCAGGCCGGAGGCGACCAGATGCTGGCGAACGACCGGCTGCGCGTTTCGGTCACTTATTTCCACAACACGTTTCACGACATCGTGAGCTTCAATCCGACTGCCGCGACACCCAATTGCCCGCCCTTCGGAGGAAGCTTCTTCAATACGGACCTCGCACGCGCTTGGGGCGCGAACTCGTCATTGGAGGCGAAGGTCGCGCGCTGGCTGCGGATTGCGGGAAATTACACCTACGATGATTCCAAAGTGCTCAAATCTCCGAACGCGACCGATCTCGCGCTCATTGCTGGCAATCGGCTGTTCTTTCGGCCGCTCCATGCCGCGAATCTCACGGCCAGCACGCATTTCTGGCGGATGGGATGGAACATAGCTGGACAGTATATGGGGCGGCGCGCCGACAGCGACTTTGATAGCTCCGTGACCGATGGTGTCTGCATCGGCTTTTGCATCACGAGCACGCCGGCCTGGGTCCGCTGGGATTTGTGGAACAGCATGGATCTCGGACACAATGTGACACTGATGGGGCGCGTGGATAATCTCTTCAACAATCACTATCAGACGGCCGTGGGCTATCCCGCGCTGCGACTGAATTACCGGGCGGGCATCAGATATGTTTGGGGGCGCGAATAAGGGTCGGTGAAAATCCCGGAAGCGGATTTCCTGAAAGCGCACAATGGTAGCTGGACGGCGCGGCGGGCGGGGGAATTTTCCGTCAGGAATATTCATATGGCGGAAATGCCCGCGCCTGCCGCGCGCATTTTTCCGGAGCTGGGCGGCCCGGGCCTGCTCACTCCCGGTTGGAAATGGAAACTTCTGCTGGGCCTTCGCCTTGCGATCGGGAAAGTGTTCGGATGGGACGAGGGACTGAAGACACACCCCGGCGAGCCGCTCGAGCCGGGAAAACACTACGGTTTCTTCCTGATTGAGCACGCAGACCCGCCCCGCGAAGTGGGGATGAGCGTCGAAAACCGGCTCACCCGGGCGATGATGTGCTGGGTGCTCGACCCGGCGCCGGACGGCACCCGCGTATTTAACGTGACGCTCGCGAATTTCAAGGGATGCCGCGGCGACTTTTATTGGCGGGTGATCGAGCGGTTCCATGACGGGATCACCGAAGCTGCGCTGGCCGAGCTGCGCCGCCGCTCGCGGGGGGCGCTGAGAACGCTTCCAAATTGGCTCGGCTGACCCGCCCCGCGCGCGGCATGCGCGCCGCCCCGAATGATATAATCTGCGTTCCCCCATGGCCCGGACTGTACAAGAATCGCCGCGCGTTGCGCCCGAAGTGAGAGCCCGATACGAAGCCGTGATCGGGCTTGAGGTCCACGCGCAGCTCGAGACGCAGACGAAAGCGTTCTGCGGCTGCTCGACGCGCTTCGGCGACGCCCCCAACAAGAACACATGTCCCGTCTGCCTTGGCCTGCCCGGCGCGCTGCCGGTGTTGAACCGCAAGGCAGTTGAGTTGGCCGCGCGGGCTTCGCTGGCGCTGCGCTGCAAGATTCAGCCGCGCTCGATCTTCGCGCGAAAAAATTATTTCTACCCGGACTTGCCGAAGGGCTACCAGATTTCGATGTACGAGCTTCCATTCGCTACGGGCGGATGGCTCGAAGTGGCGGTGGACGGCGCGACGAAGCGCGTCGGCATCACGCGGCTGCATCTGGAAGAAGACGCGGCCAAGAATCTCCACGAGGGTTTCCCGGATTCGGATCGCTGGAGCTACATCGATTTCAACCGCTGCGGCGTGCCGCTCGCCGAGATCGTTTCGGAGCCTGATATTCGGACGCCCGCGGAAGCGTATGAATACTTGTACGCGCTGAAGCAGATTCTCGAGTACACGGACGTGAGCGATTGCAATATGGAAGAAGGCTCGTTGCGCTGCGATGCAAACGTGAGCGTGCGAATCAAGGGCGCTGAAAAATTCGGGACGAAAGCGGAAGTGAAGAATCTGAATTCGTTTCGCTATCTGGCTCACGCTCTCGAATATGAAATCGTGCGGCAAATCGAAGTGCTCGATTCGGGCGGCACGATTCCGCAGGAGACCCGCTTGTGGAATGTCGCGGCGGGGCGCACCGAGCCGATGCGGTCGAAAGAATTCGCGCACGATTACCGCTACTTTCCCGATCCCGACTTGTTGCCGGTGACCGTATCGAATGCGTTTATCGAAGAAGTCCGGCGCGAAATGCCGGAATTGCCGGACTCGAAGCGCGCGCGATTTGTCCACGACTACGGAATCAGTGAATACGACGCAAACGTGCTCACGACGACTCGAGAGCTCGCTGCTTATTTCGAGACTACTGTCAGCTCCGCTCCTCAAATTTCTGGAGACCTCATTGCTCCGTGGATCACCGTAGAATTTCTGCGTCACTCAAAAGAAAAGGGATTTGAAGCAGCATCAACCACCGTTCCACCCTCCGCGTCTGGCGCACTCATATCGAAGGTAGAGGCAGGCGAGATCACCGCTGCGACGGGAAAAAACGTCTACGCCCAAATGTTCGAAACGGGGAAGACTGCGCAGGAGATCATCGCGGCGGAGGGATTCTTGCAAATATCGGATGCAGGTGCGATCGAGAAGATTGCGCGCGAAGTATTGGCCAAGAATCCTCAAAATGTGGCGAAGTACAAGTCAGGGAATGAAGGCGTGTTCAAATTTTTTGTGGGGCAAGTGATGAAAGAAACGCGGGGGCAGGCGAACCCGCAAGTCGTCAACGGCATATTGAAGCGGATCCTAGCCGGATCTTAACGAGGTTAAACCGGCGGCGTAATCGCTTGCGCCGCTCACAAGCCCAGACCTAGTGGAGATAATGATGACGCTCAAAGAAGGCGACCGGGCTCCTCATTTCAAAGTGCAGGACGACAGCGGAAAGACGGTGTCGCTCGAAGATTTCCGGGGCAAGAATCTCGTGCTGTATTTCTATCCGAAGGCCAACACGCCCGGTTGAACGAACGAAGCGTCCGAGTTTCGTGACGCGATCAAGAAGTTCGAGGATTCCAACACCGCAATCATCGGAGCCAGCGCCGACTCGATGGAGGCGCAGACGAAATTCAAGGTGAAGCACAAACTGAATTTCCCGCTGCTGGCGGACACGGAATTTCAGGTGATTGAATCCTACGGCGCGCGGCGGATGAAGAGTTTTCTGGGGAAATCGTTCCTCGGGATTGTGCGCATGACGTTTTGGATCGGCCCCGAAGGGAAAATCCGCAAGATTTGGGACAACGTCACGCCGAAAGGCCATGCCGCCGAAGTGCTCGCCGCGATTGTAGACGGCTCCGGAAAAGCAGTGAGCGCGAATTAGATGCCGCCGGCCTAGATCGTCACCCGGATCGCATCGCCCTCCGGTTCAATGAGAGCGTTATCGATCAAGCGCGTCGCGCCGACCTTTGCAGCGATGAGGGCCAGGCAGGGGCGGCGCAAGCTCATTGCCGGTTCCAGCGTTTCTAAATCCGCAATCTCAGCATAGTCGACCGCGACGCCCGCTTCGGCGTCAAGCACGCGGCGCATGGCTGCGAGCAGCCGCGTAACATCGCGCTCGCCCGAATCGATCGCGCGCCTCAAGGCGTCGAGCGACCGATAGAGCGCCGTTGCTGTGCGGCGTTCGCTCTCGTTGAGGTACCGGTTGCGCGAGGAAAGCGCCAGTCCATCCGGCTCGCGGATGATGGGGCACGCCACGATCTGCGTATCGAGATTCAGGTCAGCAGCCATTTGCCGGATGATGCGCCATTGCTGCGCATCCTTGCGGCCGAAATAAGCAAAGCGCGGCGCGACGACTTCGAAGAGCTTCAGCACCACTGTGGCAACTCCGCGGAAATGTCCCGGCCGGGAGCGCCCCTCGAGGCGTTCGCTCAAGCCCTCGACAATTACGGCCGTGCGAAAGTTTTTCGGGTAAATCTCCTCCGGCGGGGGCGCGAACAAATAATCGACCCGCAGCCGTTCGAGCGCCGCTTGATCGGCTTCGAATGTCCGCGGATATTTTTGAAAATCTTCCGCCGGGCCGAACTGCTTCGGATTGACGAAAATCGAGACGACCACCGGCGCGCATTGCTTTTGCGCCTCGCGAATGAGCGAGAAATGCCCTTCGTGGAGCGCGCCCATCGTCGGAACGAAGCCGATGATGCGCTCCGCAGCCCGCGCTTCGCGCGACACCTGCTTCATCCATTCCACGGTGCGGATGATTTCCATCAGAAAATTCCCGCAGGCTGGTTCCCGGCGCGGGCGAAGACTGCGAACCGAATTCGCATCACGCGGAGGCTTGTGAGGCGCGCTCGCGGTAAAAGGCGATCAGGTCCGTGGAAATTGCTTTGCTTCCGAGCTGGCGAAGCATCGTGGCGACCTGGCCGCGATGATAGGTGCCGTGGTTGACCAGATGCTGAAGCATTTGCCAGTGCGGCGCCGCCTGCGGGACGCCTTGCGTGGTCTTGTGGTGAACCACGCGCGCGAGATCTTCCGCGCGGAGGCTGGCAACGTAGTCGATCAAATTCCGCTCGACCTCGGTCCAGCGGCGCTCGACGGATGAAAAATCCGGGAAATCGCTCGGAGGGCGCAAGCCGGGTGCCGAGCGTCCGTGCCAGCGCTCGAGCCACAGCCACTCCGCTTCACAAATGTGAACGAGCGTGGCGTGAACGGAGGGAAAGCTCGAGCCGAGACTGCGAGTGAATTGCTCGGGAGTGAGAGGACGGCAAGCCTCGAGTATCCGGTGGTTCGCCCAAGAATTGTAGTCGTAGAGAAGGCGGACATCTTCCGTATTCATTCGACACACCTCCTTCGCCGACTGCTAGCCAGCGCGGTCAGTGATGAGGAAATTATACAAATGCCGAACTCCAGCGTCGCAGGGAACTTCAGGGGCTGAAGCCCTGCATATTCGGCTAGTTTAATGTCGCGGTTAAAACCGCGACCTACAAAGCGAGTCCTATCAAGAACGCCGGGGAGAGAGCAAATGGTCCCGCAGTTCCGCCGGCGTGTGGTACGACTCCGAGTCGGAAGGGAAGCGGCCGGCCCGCACGTCGCTGCAAAATTCCGCCGCTGCCCGGGAAATCTCCGATGCCAGGTTGGCATACTGCCGCGCGAATTTCGGTTTGTGCCCCAGCGTGAGCCCTGCGAAATCGTGAAACACGAGGACCTGGCCGTCGCAATCGGGCCCCGCGCCGATGCCGATCGTGGGAATCCGCAGCTTTTGCGTAATGCGCGCGCCCAATTCCCGGGGGACGGATTCGATCACGATTGAAAATGCGCCGGCGGATTCGACGGCGCAGGCATCGCGCTCGAGCTGCTCGGCGGCCTCGGTCGTCTTGCCCTGCACGCGGAATCCCCCCAGGGCGTTGATCGATTGAGGCGTCAAGCCGATGTGGCCCATCACGGGGATTTCGGCCTCGACGAGCCGCGAAATCAATTCCAGGCGCCGCTCGCCGCCTTCGATTTTTACGGCTTCCGCGCCGGCTTCTTTCACAAGCCGCACGGCGTTGCGGACGGATTCATCGAGCGAGACATGGAACGATCCGTATGGCATGTCGGCCACGAGTAAGGCGCGCCTGGTTCCGCGGCGGACGGCTCGAGTGTGATGCAGCATGTCCTCGAGCGTGACCGGCAGCGTGCTGTCGTACCCAAGCGTGACCATGCCGAGCGAATCGCCAACGAGCAGTATGTCCACGCCCGCTTCGTCGAGCAGACGCGCCGTGGGATAGTCGTACGCGGTCAAGCAAGTGATTTTGCGATTTTCTGCAACAGGGACTTCCGAGGAGGGGGACTTACGGGAGAGAATGTCGGGCACGGTGATTTTCCCGCTGCCCGCACGCGGTGCAACGCTCATGTTAACCTCCGGTGCCGCTCCCGTCTTTCGGGATACAGCCCGCTTGCAGGTTGATGCTACCAGAAATCGAGGGGCGGCAGCAAAGGGAATCGAGGAGGGTTGCCGGCTTGCAGCCGGCCGAGTACGGGAGATGAACTGTTGACTCGATTAACCCGCTTTCCTATAGTAACCGCGCACGGAAATTGATTATTCCCGCGCCTCGAAACAAATTCTTCTCTCAGTGAGGAAAGCCGATGGTTTCACGACGAGCATTTATCACGTCAAGCTTTGCCGCAATCGTCTCCGTTTCATTTCTCGGGATGTGCCCCCGCAGCGCGGCCCAGGCCGCGAACCTCCAAAAAGCGGTAGAAGGAAAGTACGCGCTGACGAAGCCGACCGACGACAAGAGCGACATCGTCACCGCCGGTGCGATCCTGATCCTCCAGAAAGACAGGCTGCTGATGTATCCCGTATCGACGCCCACCCCGCCGCAAAACACGTTTAAAGACGGACACCTCTCTGCCGGGGTGTTTGCGGCGCACGACGCGGCGCAGAAGTTCGGAAAATTCATCGGGCATCCGCCGCCGCAAACGGTGGACACGCGCTATTTTGTCACCGGCGAAAAATTCTGGGTGACGAAAATTGATTACCCGGCCGACGGAGTCGTGTTCTGGCTGTTCACCGATGCCATCAATGACGTCCGCTATTATTCGACGCTCAAATTTGTCTACCCCAAAGGAGTGAACCTGACGTCCGATCAGGTTTTGGAGCTGGTCGGGCAGGTGCTGAAAGTTCAGGAGGACGATTCCACGAAAGCGGACAACAGCGGGAATCAGCAGCAGGGCGCCGATGCGAATCAGCAGCAACAGCAGCAGGCAGCGCCGGCAGAACAAGCTCCGCCAGCGCAACCGGCGACGGTGGAGATCGGGCAATCCGTCGATGATGTGGTCGGGATCCTCGGCCAGCCGGAAAAGATCATCAACCTCGGAGCGAAGCAGATTTATGTGTACAAGGATCTGAAGGTCACGTTTGTTAAGGGCAAGGTGACGGACGCGCAGTAGGATGTCTGGAGTGGCGGCTCAATAGGGACAGCTCGCCCCACTTCTTAAATCGGGTTTGCCGAGGCCTGGGTCAGTCGCGACCTTGGATAAGGGCTCTACTCGCATCGAAAACAAAGCGGGAGCCCCTCGACTGCGCTCGGGATAAACAAGCTCCCGCACTCCAAAATTCTCCGGGCCAACTTTTCAGAAGATATCTGCTGCTCGGGCTGGCGTGATCGGCGGGATGATACCGGGGAGCACGAGGAGAACCAACCTCCCAGCGCTCCCGGTACCGATCTTCAAGCTAAGTCGGACTGCCGGTTCCTATCGAACGCAAAGCGTTCCGACTGCAACTCAATCGTCGTCATCGCCTTGCGCGCTCTTGATGGCTTGCTGAACTTCCGTGTCGGTCTGGTCGGCATCCTGATCGAGCGCCTGCAAATCTGAAGCGGCGTTCGGATCCGGATCGGCCTTGGAGTCCGCCACTTCGCGGGCCTGAGGGGCCGGCGATTTTGGCAAGCCGTCCTTGCCGTTGTCCTTTGCGAGCTTCTGCAAACCGTCATCAACCTTCTCGCAGAACTGATTGTGCATTTCCTGAAGGTCGTTGACCGCAACCATCACTTGCGCGCCGGAGCGGCAATCGTCCTTCTGGCTGCTGCTGACGAGCACTTTCACGTTCTGGTTGGCGTCGGGTGTGTCGTCGATGCGCGTGATGACGTCGCCCGCCGAGAGGCTGCACTGCGAGCCGTCCGGGAGGTCTTCATTGAGCGTATCGGCTACCACAAAGGTGCGAATGTTCGGGTCGAGCGCCGCCGGAACTTGTTGGTCGGCGCCTGCAGCGGCCTGCTGATCGCCGCCACCGCTCGGCGCAGGGGCTGGAGCAGCAGCCGCAGTTTTGGCTGAGGCATCGGCCGCGGCCGCATCGCGTTCGGCGGCAAGTTGCCGCTTCACTTCCTCGGCGATGAGCTGCTTTACTTCCGGAGTGAGGACGACCGCATTCGCGCCTCCACCCTCGGCGGCCGGAGCCGCGCCGGCATTCGCTTGCGCCCCCGCCGCTGCGGCGTTTGACGCGGCCGCGTTGGCCTCGGCGGCAGCCGCCTCAGCATTGGCTGCTGCTGCGTTAGCCGCAGCCGCTTGAGCTTCATACGCGGCTTGGAGGTTCGCGGCCAGCAGGTAGTCGGTCACCCAAAATGCGGGGCTCGGGTAAACCGGCCACGGGTTGAAATAGTAGCCGTACCATCCGAACCAAGGAGCTCCCCCCCAGCCCCAGCCGGCATAGGCAATCGGCCCTGGCCAGGGATTCCACGCCCACCCGTAAAACGCCGGGCCATAATAGAAGCCGGGGCCCCAGTGGTAATAGAGGCCGCCGTGCCAGTAGTAGCCTCGGTACGCCCGCCCATAGAACCGGCCGCCTCTCCAATAGGTGCGGCGCATGTAGGGATGGCCGCCACGACGGAAGCCGTGCTCAGTGTAGCCGCGGCCATGCCCGCGCGAAACCACATGGGTGCCGTCTTTCCTCGTGACTTCGGCACGCCGGCTGCCGTTGGCGCCGTGACTGATAGTCGCGCCGCTCTTGGATTTGACCGAACCGAGTTTGCCGCTCGAAGTCAATTTAGCGGAAGCGCCGCCCTTGGTGCTCACCGACGTCATCTTTCCGCCCTTGTTGTAAGAGACGGTGTGACCAGCGGAGGTAGTGACCGTCTTCCCGCCCGCGGCACTCGTCTTGCCACCGGCGGTCGTGGAAGTCTTTGCGCCAGCGGTCGTCGAAGTCTTGCTCCCCGCCGTAGTGGTGGACTTCGTTCCGGCCGTGGTTGTGCTCTTGCCTCCCGCGGAAGTTGTCGTTTTCGCGCCTGCCGTTGTAGTCGTCTTGCTGCCGGTAGTTGTGGTCTTACCGCCGGCGGTCGTACTCGTTTTGGCGCCCGTCGTTGTGGTGGTCTTACCGCCCGTTGTGGTCGTGGTTTTGCTGCCAGTCGTGGTGGTGGTCTTGCCACCGGTGGTAGTCGTCTTGCCAGCGGTTGTAGTGGTGGTCTTGGAGCCGGTCGTAGTTTTGCTGCCGGTGGTCGTCGTGGTTTTGCCGCCGGTGGTGGTCGTCTTGCTGCCGGTAGTAGTCTTGCTGCCGGTGGTCGTGGTGGTCTTGCCGGCGCCACCACCGCTAGGCTTCGCGCCGCCGCCGGCCGGCTTGGCCGCCGGCTTGGCCGCCGGCTTGGCCGCTGGGGCCGCTTTGGGTGCTGAGCCGCCACCTCCGCCACCCTTCTTTTGCGCCTGTGTCATCAGGGGCAGCATCAGTAGAGCCATGATTGCGAAAAAAACCCGGAGAGTATTCTTACTGGACTTGCTGGGATTCATCGTGCCTCCTAATCATAGAAATCGGTCACGCCGCCTCAAAAGGTTGGAAGGCGGCATATTTCTTGAATTCGAAATGAGTCTGTACCGCGGGGCCTGCGCCGGGTAGAACAGCTTATGCCGGGCAACGTTCCGCAGCAGTGAACCCACCATCCCCCGGGAAGACGGCTGAGCTCTCACCCGATCGCGCCCACTCCGCTCGCGGCTTTCCATGCGAGAGGCACACGCACCCTCTCGACGCACCCCAGCAAGAGCGTCATGGGTATTGCAAACCCGCAAACTGCCGGCAACAGAAACGGGAACAACGGGAACCTTGAAAATATATTCCCGCCGTTGGCGGGTGTCAATTTCAATTCCTTTCGGGATTGTCAGGCCTGAGCTACGGGCGCCGGCATCTGCGGCTCCACACCCCGCCAACCGACCGGACGCCCCTGCACGGCTTCTTTCAGTGCGCGGAACAGCACGACATACATCATCTGGCGATAGTAGAACCGCTGAATGATGAGCGGCGCAAGCAGCGTCCAATCCTCATGCTTCTCGAGGACGAAGGCTACGAAGCAGGTGAGCAGGTCGATCAACATGAAGATCGCGAAAAAGATGAGCGAACGCTCCACGTCCTGCAAGGTCCAGAGCTGGGGCAATTGCGCGATGCGGAGCTGCGCCAGCCCCCACAAGGCGATCGACATCAGGAAAAGAAGGTCAATCACCGGCGAGACCAGCGGAAGCACAATCTGGAACAGGAAAATATTGGGAATGGCGATCCATCCGAGCGTGCCGTAGCGCCGCTTGCCGACCGCGTCGCGGTGCTTCCATACCGCCTGGAGCGTGCCGAAAGTCCAGCGAAAGCGCTGCCGGATCAAGGCCTCGATCGTTTCGGGCACCTCCGTGCGGCCCACGGCATCTTCGTCGTAAAGGATCTTCCAGCCGTTCCGGCGGATCGTGAGCGTCAGGTCCGTATCCTCCGCCACGGTATCGCCGGAAAATCCGCCGTTGGCGCGGAGAAGGCTGGCGCGCCAGGCGCCCGCAGCTCCGGGAACCACCGGAATGCAGTTGAGCAGATCGAAAGCGCGTTTCTCGAGATTCTGGCTGGTGATGTACTCAAGCGCCTGCCATCGCGTGAGCCAGCGATTGCGATTCATCACTTTCACGTTTCCGGCAACGGCGCCGACTTTCGGATCGGCAAAGTGGCGCACCAGCCGCGGGATGGCCGGGGGGTCCACGATGGTGTCCGCGTCGATCGAGACCACGATCTCGCCGGTCGCCTCCGCGAGCCCGTGATTGAGCGCCGCGGGCTTCCCGCGATTCGGCTGGAGAAGCAGGCGGACGCGCGGATCGCTTCCGAAATTCGCCCGCACAAGCTCGGCGGTGCGATCGATCGAACCATCGTCGATCACGATCACTTCGAGCTTTTCGTACTCCGAGGCCAGCGCCGCGCGAACCGTCTCGACAATCACCGCTTCCTCGTTGAACGCAGGGATCAGGACCGTAACCTCCGGTCTGTACTCCGGATGATCGCTGGGCGCGGAACGCAGTTTTTCCGCCAGCGCCAGCAAGCCGATCACCAGCGCGCGCCCGCTCACGAGCAAAATCCCCGCCACAAAAATAAACGCAATCCCGGTGCGCAGCAGCCGGTAGATATCGAAGATCACCGCATCGGCTCGCACCAGCAGCCATTCTCTTTGCGTGAGCGGCGGCATCATCTGGGCGCGCGTCTGCCCGAGCAGGTTCGAAACGGAAACGAACTCATAGCCCTGTGCCCGCAAGCCATCGATGATTCCCGGCAGCGCCTGCACCGTGTGGCTTCGATCGCCGCCGCCGTCGTGCATGAGAATGATGTTGCCCTTCTCGTCGTCAATGTCGGTGAGCACGCGCTTCACGATCGTGTCGACCGGCGGCGGCGCCCCACCATTCGGTTCGCCCCAGTCGTGGGGATCGATCCGCGCGCCGATGATGATGTACCCCATTGATTGCGGAATCGGCAGCATCTGAATCTCGCTGGCCGTTTCGGGCTGATGGTCGATCCCGTAGGGCGGGCGGAACAGCAGCGTTTTCACTCCCAGGCTGCTTTCGAGAAACAGTTCGGTGAGGTTGAGCTGAATCTGAAGCTGGCCCTTTTGAATGTTTTCAAAATCGGGATGGGTGAAAGTATGATTGCCGATTTCATTGCCGAGCGCATATTCGCGCTTCAGGATGGCCGTTTCCTGGTTCGCCGTTTCTCCGATCACGAAGAAAGCCGCTGGCGCCTGCTTCTTTTCGAGGATGTCGAGGATCTTGGGCGTCCATTGGGGATCCGGGCCGTCGTCGAAGGTGAGCGCGACTTTTTTCGGCGCGGCGCCCAACTGGTCGATCCGCCAGGAAAGCGGATAGCTCTCGAAGGTCTCGTCGGTGAATAGGTCCGGCGACGCGTCGTAATCGAATTTGCGGCGCCCGCTCTGAGGAGTCGCGGTGATTTTCCAAATGTCGCCGTCGCCTTCGAGAATCAGATCGTAGCCCGGAGGGACATCCTGAAGCTTGGCGCGGACCGTATCATCGGGATGCGTGGCGTCCCAGATGTACCAGATCGAAGGATCCTCCATTCCCAGCCGCCAGAGCGCCGTGCCGCGCACGCCCGCGCGCTCGGCGGCGCGCAATTCGTTGTAGGCGGTCACACCGTCGAGCATCCACACGTTGTGGACCACGTTTTTTTCGTCTTCGTAGGAATAATGCGGATTGAGAGAATCCGAGTCGAATTCGATATCCGCTTCGGATTCTTCGGCAGTCACCACGCCTTGCTGAAACGTGACCGCTTGGGCCACCGGATGCGGCAGTTTTTTCGATTTTTGCGGCCAATCGTAGCCGTAATTGGCGATGCCCATCACGATCTTATCGGCCGGCACGATCTTCAGAATGTTTTCGATGTTGCGGACGAACCAATCCTGCGCGGCAATCGGCCCCGGCGGAGAAGTGGGCCAGTGCAGGTCATAGTTCATCAGGATGATCGCGTCGGCCTGCGCTGCGAACGATTTGTAGTCGTAGCTCCAATCGGCCGCGGGCAGCGCCACCATCAGCTTCAGATTGCCGCCGTGCAGCGCCGCCGCCAGGTCGCGGATGAAGAGCTGGAAATTCTCCTGGCTCGATTCCGGGACCTCCTCGAAATCCACCACCACGCCGGGGTGGTGCTGGGCCGTCGCAAAATCGGTGAGCTCTTTGGATAACCGCTGGCGCGAGGCCGGGCGTGCCAGCATCTCCGCCATCTCCGGCACCCGCCAGTCTTTCCCGTCGTAATTGTTCACCATCGGCATGATCGGGAGTTCGACTCCGCGGTCGCGAATCGTCTGCATCCAGGCGAGCAGTTTCGGGTCTTGCTCGACGTCCATGCGGCCGTCCGGCGAAACGGCGTGGAGCGATTCAGGAATCAGCAAATCGATGTCGTGATAATGGAGCTGAAGCGAAGCGAGGCTCGTGGAATCCCAGCTTACATAAAACGCCGCTCGCAGCGGATCGTAGTGCTCGGGAATCTTTCCGAGAGCCGCAATCTTGCGCTTCCGGCCGGGCCGGATGGATTTCTGTTTTGTTTTGCCGCGAATCGCATGAAGTCCGGCGTGCGTATCCACCCGCAGCAAATCGGGCAGGCCCGGCTGCCGCACCACGTTGACCAGGAACAGAACCAATACGATGGTGAAAAAGCCGCCCGCAAGCTCCAGCACAAGCCGCGTGCGGCGCCACCGGCGTCGCTCCTGATCGTAGAAAATGGGCTTGCGTTCAGGCATTGGGACAATCCAAGCTAGCCGTCCATTGAAACAGTGTCAATGACTCCTGCTCCCAAAGTGCGCACAAATATTGTGCTTGCCGTTTTGGTAGGCCTGGCTCTGCGGGTCTTTTTCGTCCTCAAGTTTCCCGTAACCAACTCGGGTGACGCTCCATTTTACATCGACCTCGCCTGGAACTGGTTGAAGCGCGGCGTGTACGGCTTCGAAGTCAACGGGCGCCTGACGCCGGTCGATATGCGCGTGCCGGGCTATCCGGCATTCCTCGCTACGATTTTTTCCGTCACCGGAAAATCGACGATTGCCATCGGAATCGCGCAAGCGATCGTGGATGTGGCCACGTGCTTCCTGGTTGCGTGGGTCGCTTCGCGGCTGGCGCCCGAAGCGAGCCGCAGGCGTGTGTCGCTCGCAGCGCTGTGGCTCGCAGTTCTGTGTCCGTTCACCGCAAATTATTGCGCGGTTCCTCTCACGGAGACTCTGTTCACTTTCTTGACGGCGCTCGCCATCCTCGTGCTGGTGGATCTGCCAGCCAGCCCGGCACAAAGTGCAGGCTCGATTCCTTCCCCGCCGCAAAGGCAGCTGAGCCCTTTCTTTCTTGGCGCCATCGTAGTTGGACTCGGCACGCTCGTCCGCCCCGAAGCGCCTCTGCTTCTTTTTGCGGCCGGGCTGGTTCTGCTGTTTCAGTGGTGGCGGCCGGCGAATTGGCCGAAGTTACTTCGCGCCGGGATTCTGATGACCGCGGGACTTGTTCTCCCGCTGCTTCCCTGGGCGGCGCGGAACTGGTTCACGCTTCACGATGCGCAGTTTCTTGCTCCGCGCCACAGCGAATTGCCGGGCGAGTACGTTCCCATTGGATTCATCGACTGGACGAATACCTGGCTGTGGCGCCTGCGGGACGTTTACCTCGTGACCTGGAAGGTCGGATCGGAAGAAATTCCAATCGAGGCTATCCCGGACTCGGCCTTTGACTCTCCGGCGGAGCGGGCGCGGGTGGAAGAGTTATTGGCAAGCTACAACGATGTCATCGACGTTTCGCCCGGCCTTGACGCTCAATTCCGCGAAATTGCGCGCCAGCGGACCGCCCGCCACCCGCTGCGCACGTATCTTCGGATTCCCTTTCTGCGCGCGTTCACGATGTGGTTCAGCCCGCGCGTGGAGTTGCTTCCCTTCGGCGGGCATTTATGGCCGATTCGCGACGAATGGCGCGACGACCGGCGCGACTTCCTGCTCACTCTGAGCTTTGTGCTGCTGAACGCGATTTATCTCGCTCTTGCGCTCGCCGGCGCTTGGCTCGCGCGATCCCACCCCGCGTGCGCGTTTCTGATCCTTTTCATTTTGATTCGCACCCTCTTTTTCGCTTATTTCGTGGAAACGCCCGAGCCCCGCTATGTGCTCGAATGTTTTCCGGCGCTGATCGCGCTCGGCGCCCAGGTGTTTTCCTCCCGCCCTCAGCTTTCTTCTACGGGCTCGGGATGAATCGTCAGCCGGAAAATTTGAGGAAATTTTTCTTTCACGCGGTCTTCCAGCGCTGCCGTGATGTCGTGGACTTCCGTAATCGGCAGCGCGCCGTCCATGGCGCAATGGCAGGAGACGAGAATCTTGTGGTCCACGCTCCGCACGTGCACTTCGTGGCAATCCACCAGCTCGTTGTACTCGGACTGCAGTGAATTCAAATAATGCTGCACCGAGCGGGAAAGATCCTTCATCTCTTCGGCGCCGCCGACCCTGGCCCCCAGCGGTTCGATGTGAATATTGACTCTCGCGCCGGGATCGGTGGCGCTGCGGATTTCCTCTTCGAGCTCGGTGGCCTGGCGGTGCGCCTGGCGGAGGCTCGAAGCCTCATCCACTTCCAGGTGCAGCTCGATAAAAAGGTGGCCGTCGAACTGATGCGCGGAGAGCTCGTGCACGGCCAGCCCGCGGCGCTGGGCGATGGCGCGGATTTTTTCGAAGAGGTCTTCGTTGCTGCGGGCCAGCGGTTCAACGTGCACGACAACATCGGCGGGAACAATCTGGGTGATGCGCTGTTCGACTGCGTCGCTCGCCGCGTGCGCTTGTTCGAGGCTGGCCGTGCGCGGCACACTGATCGTCACATCCACGAAAAAGCGCTGCCCCGCGCGCCGCACGCGCACCCGCTCGGTCCGCAGCACGCCTTCGGTTTCATCCACGGCGTTGGTAATCTGCTCGCGCAGGCCGCTCGGCGCCACGTCGAGAAGCGCATCGATGGTTCGGCGTCCCAGCCGCGAGCCGATCCAGATAATCACCCCCGCGACGCCCAATGCTGCGACGGCGTCGAGCGTGCCAAGCCAGGGAATTCCAAATCTCATTCCGATCCATGCGCCGGTGATCCCCAGAATGACGACAAACGTGCTCCAAACGTCGGTGGAAAAATGCAGTGCGTCGGCCTCAAGCGCGTCGCTCGGATACTTCCGGGCGACTCGCTTGAGCGCCCGCGCCCGGAAAAAATCCACGCCCATTCCCAGCGCCAGAACTCCGATGGCCGCAAGGCTGGGTCGCATATGGGCCGAATGAAAAACGAGCCGCTGGATCGCCTCCCAGATGATGTAAAGCGCGGTGAGCAGCAGAAGCCCCGTTTCGACAAACGCCGAAAAGTTTTCCACTTTCCCGTGGCCGTAGAGGTGCTGCGCGTCCGCCGGCTTATCCGCCACGCGCACCGAAAGGTACGTGATCACCGCGGCCACTAAGTCGAGGCTCGAGTGCAGAGCTTCGGAAAGGATGCCGAGGCTGCCGGTCACCGCCGAAAGGAACACTTTCAGCGACACAAGCACGATTGCAGAACCCACGGAAGCGAGCGCTGCCAACCGCTTTTCGCGCGACGCTTGTTCAGCAATCTCGGCCATCTTCCGGGCGATTATACGCTCGCGGCCCGAGCGCTACTGCGGGACCGGAGAAAAGCGTGTTCTAGCGGAACAGCCGGCGGTGCGTCAGCGGAGTGGCGGGGCGGGAACGAGAGGAACACGCCGCGGTTCGCCGTGAAACCCGCGGATATCCACTTCTTCGAGCAGCAAAGAGGGCGCGACGATGGAACTCGGAATCCCTCCCTGGGCCGTGCCGAACGGCCCCAGCGCCGTCTCGGCAAATCCTCCGGCGGGATTCTGCATGTAATCGTAAACGGCCGCGTCGCTTCCGATTCCGAGAATATTGCGGATCGACCGCAGCGTCAGCCCCTCGATTCGCGCGCCGCGCACCAGTTCTTCGCGGCCATCGTCCACATACACGCGATAAATCAGCAGCGGCATCCGCTCGCCGCTGGCGATGCCTCCCGCAATCTCGCCGATAAATTCGGAGAAATCTTCCTGGCGAATCGCGGCAAGCGCGGGGTTATCCATGCGCTTCACTTCGATGCACCACTCGTGCCCGTCCTGGCGGCAGGCTTCCAGAAATTTCTTTCGCAGCGCGCCGGCATCCAGGGCGTCGCTGCCCTGGAAAATCAGGTTGCTGCTCAGGGCCTGCGGAGTCGAAAGCATGGCGGAGCGCGCGTGGCCGTCCGAGGGCTGGAAATCCGGACCCGGGCGGCGCGACATCAAGAGATTCCTGAGCATGCCATTCTCGACAAGCGACACGCGCTCGGACTTCACGCCTTCGTCGTCCACTTCGTAATCGCCGATCAGCGGCTTGCCTCGAAAATCCTTGATCGTGGGATCGTCCACCAGCGACACACCGGCTGGCAGGACGCGCGTGTTCACGCGGCCGGTCCATTCGCTGCGCCCGCCGAATCGCTCCATGACGGCGTCAAACTGGGTGGTCATCGAAAGTGGGGGCCGGGCGCCGGAAAGCGACGGTCCCAAAACTTGCGCAAGCACCGAGCCCGCCGCCGGGGCGTCAAAAAGCACTGGCCCGGTGAAATCCGGCACCAGCGGACTCCGGCGCAAGGCAACGAGCTCGCTGGCCTTCCCGCCAAGCTCTTTCGCGATCAGGGCCGGATCCGGCACGTCGGCGGGCCGATTCACGTATTTCGCGTAGAAATTGTGCAGCGGCATTCCGTCGTCCGCCTGCGTATTGATCGCCGCTTCCACTGCCGCGAGGCTTCGCGACGTGCGAATCTCCGTGCCTTCGGTGTTCATGAAATACTGCGTGATGTAAACGAAGTAGTAGTTCACGCGGGTGCTGTAGAGGTCCGGGAAATCGCGGAACACGGCGGAAGCGGCGCGGGCCTCTGCTTCCCAGTTTCGCGACGTCCAATCCGGCTCGAGCCGCGGGTCGAGCTTCACCACCGCGGGCGCTTCGGAGAAATCGTCGATTTCAGGCGGCTTGGTCAGGCTGCGAAGGAAGGCCTGCTTGAGCGACATCTGCGTGGCGGCTTCTTTGTAAGCCTGGTCGGTGGCGAGCCACAAATCCTGGCGCAACGAGTTGTAGTCGCGATCGATTCCCACCTGGCCGGTGGAACCGATGAAACCCTGGAAGCCGTCTTCGCTGACGAAATTCGAACTGTCCAGATGATAGTTGCCCACGCGCACGTTCACGCTCATGAAGCGGTTTCGCGTAGTGCTGGAAGAAATCAGGGCTCCGAAGGAAGCGGTCACGCTGCGGACGTCGACATCGAGCAGCCGGTACTCGATGTAAAAAGGCTTGTCACCATCGGGCAATTGTAGCCGCTCGCGCGAACGCTCGAGTTCGTCGTGCATGGCCCGAAGCGTTTGGTCATTATCGGGAGCTTGCGCTTGGGATGAAGCGGGAGTCCCCGAGCGGTTGCCATGCTCCGCGCGAGCGGCCGCGGGAATCGCGCATGCCATGAACAAGGAAAGCGCCAGGATCCTTTTCACTGTGCTTGTCCCTTGGCTGCCGGATCATGCGCCGGCGGTGGCAAAATCGGCGGCTTATCGGTGGAAGTCTCTTTCTTTTGTACTTCCATCTCGGATGTGAGAATCGCAGGCGCGACCGCCGACACCGGAACGGACCCGGATTCCGCCCCGCAATAGCCGTTGAAAACTTCGGGCGTGTCGCCGGTAGCTACAATCTTGGTGAGCGCCAGCAGCGGAGTCCCCACGATATCCACGCCGCGGACCAGCTCGTCCGGCCGCCCGTCCGGATACACCTTGTACACAACCAGCGGAAGCACCTGGAAAATTTGCGGCTGTCCGCGGCCGGTGAAAGTGAATCCTCCGGCGATGTCGTCGATCAACAGGCCGAAGGGCTTTCCCTGCTGCTTGATCAGCTCGACGAGTTTCTGGCGAAGCTGGGCGTTGGTCAGCGTTCGCGTGCTCGAGACAATCAGGTTCCCCTGCCGCGCCTCCGGCACAAATCCAAGCTGCCGCCGCCCGTGCCCATTGGAATTCGGGATATTCACGAGCGGCGAACGCGACATCAGAAAAGTTTTCAACACCCCATGGTCCACCAGCGAAACGGTTCTCGACGGCACTCCTTCGTCGTCAAACGAGTAATGCCCCAGCAGCATTTGGCCGGCAAACTGCGCTTCGGTCGGATCGTCTTTTATAGAAATGAAATCCGGCAGGATTTTTTCGCCCACCTTGCTCGTAAACGTCTGCCCTTCGTTGATGTCCTTTTGCCGGAATCCTTCGGCGCGGTGGCCGAACACTTCGTGGAAGAACACGGCGGCGGCCCGGCCGGTGAGCAGGGCGGGGCCCGCGTAGGGGTCCACCAGCGGGGCTTGATCGAGCGCCTGCGTCTCCTCGATCATGGTGTGAACGCGCGCCAGCACCGTCTTGTCGTCCGGCGCATCCTTTGGATCCAGCCAGTCGAAATTCGCGTACCGGTTGATGTCCATTCCGTCCGGCGCTTTGCTCTGCACGTACAGCTCGAGCCTGTAATGAATCTGGCCGAACGCCAGACTCGTTCCCTCGCTATTCACCTGGTACTGATTCATTGCCAGAGCTGTGAACGTGGCAATCGAATTCAGCACCGCGGGCGACTTGCTGAACTCCGCCGTGTATTTCCGGACGCGTTCTTCCCAGGGTCTGCGATCGACGCGAATCTCTACGCGCGCGCCGATGGATGTATGCGGCGTCTCGTGCGAAAAATCCGGTGCGGCGCCTTCGGCCGTTTGCACTTGCACTTGCTGGCTGGTCCGGACCTTGATCAGGGCTTCGGAGGCGGCGCGGTACTGGCGGTCGGTCTCGCGCCAGATTTCGCGGCGCAAGACGGGAATATCGTCGTCGAGCGCGACCGTCGAGCCAGGGCTGGTCCAACTGGGCTGGCGGTCGCCCAATTTGTGCGTGTCGTCGAGCTGGTAGTTGCCCACGCGCGTTTGCACTTCGAGCCAGCGGCCGCGGTTGTCCGAGCTCGAAAGCAGCGCTCCATTCGACCCGGACACTTCGGAATACTCGCGGTCCGCCACCCCGTAACTGATGAAATAAACGCCCGGGTCTCCTTTGGAGAGAGCAGACATCGAGCGGCCGAGCTCTTCTTGGAGAGCGGTCAGCACGGCAGGGGGCGGAGGCGCCGGCTTGTCTCCCGCGACAGAAACGCAGGCCGCAGTCAGAATCGCCGCTCCCGCCAGGAATCCTCTGTATGTTTGTTTGGTTTTCATCGTCAGGCAAAGTCCAACAGTTTAAGATAGGATGCCCTCGATCCCCAAATGAAAAGCCGGGGCCGTGTTTCATCCCCGAGCGGAGCCGCATTTCGATCCATGCAGGCTTCACTCGGCAGGAGGAGATTTAGATGCGCGCCATGGTCGTAGGGCGGTATGGAGCTCCCGAAGTATTTCAATCGAAGGAGGTGCCGGACCCGCAGCCGAAAGCGGGCGAAGTGCTGATCCGCGTGAAGGCGGTGGGCATTAATTTCGCCGACCTTCTTCAGCGCATGGGAATTTATCCCGGCACGCCGAAGCCGCCCTTTATTCCCGGACTCGAAATCGCCGGCGTCGTGGATAAAGTGATGGGCGGCGGGAAACCGTCGAAGGATGAGCCGCTTCAGCCGGGCGATGCCGTCGCCGCGCTTACGCATTTCAATGCGTACGCCGAGTGGGCCGCCCTTCCCGCCGAGCAAGTGTTTCGTTTGCCCGCCGGCATGCCCTTCGACGATGCCGCCGCAATCCCCGTGAACTATCTCACCGCCTACCACTCCATCATCGAAATGGGGAACCTTCAGCCGGGCGACCGCCTGCTGATTCACGGCGCTGCCGGCGGCGTGGGAATTGCCGCGGTGCAATTGGCGCAGGCTCGCGGACTCGTCACGTTCGGCACCGCGGGGCCTTCGAAACAGGAATTTCTGCGCAAGGCGGGCGTGGACCATCCGATCGATTACACGAAAAACGATTTCGTGGAAGTCGTGCGCAAATTCGCCCCCGACGGAATCGAAATGGTGATGGACCCCATCGGCGGGAAATCGTGGACGCTCAGCCAAAAATGTCTCGGCTCCACGGGACGGCTCGTCGTGTACGGCTTCTCCGCGGCTGCCGGACCGGGAGGAGAGCGCAGCCTGTGGCGCGCCGCGAAAGCGTTTCTGCAATCGCCGAAGTTTGCGCCGCTCCAGCTGATGAGCGACAACATTTCCGTCATCGGCGTGCATTTGGGCCGCATGCGTTCCCGTGCGGCGCTTCTCCGCCGCGAGCTCGCGGACCTTTTCCGGATGTACACGGAGGGCAAGATCAAGCCGGTGATCGGCAAATCGTTTCCGCTGATCGATGCCGCGCTTGCTCACCGCTTCATCCATGAACGAAAAAACATCGGCAAAGTGGTCCTGACGGTGAAATAAGCCGGGGAAGCTTACTTGGCGGGCGGCGCGGACGGCTTAGAGAACAGCGCATCATCGATTTTGGGATCTACGGTCAGGTCGTCCACTCTGCTCTCGAGGTGTTTCGAACCGTCGCGATAGACCACCGTCATGCGCGCGAATGGCCTGCCATCCACCGCGCTGTAGTCGCTCCAGCGCTGCTCATTTTCCTGCGGCCCTTGCCGCCCCGCCGATTGATATCGCGCGGCGACCAGCAGATGCGTGGCTGGATCGAAATAAAGCTTCACCGAACCGAAGGCTGCCTGTACCGCCACTCCATCGGTCTTCTTCCCGTCGATTTCTTCCTCGCCGATGAATTGTCCTCCCACTTTTCCGGCGAGCACCTGCTGGTAAATCCCCCATCCGCCTCCGAACAGGGAAAGCCCTCGCTCGTACTCGCCAAGAACCCCCGCGACATTCACCGTGCGGTCGGGAAATTGGAGCCACGCGTTTTTGCCGTCGCATACTTCGACAATGGTCTGCCCGCCGATGTCCACGTCGCCTCGCGACCGGTCCGGATACGCGACCACCCACTTCACACGCACCTCCTGCGCGCCATCGGGATCGAAAATCTTTCCGGTTTCCGACATGGCGATCCCTTTTACCGATGCGAGCGCGTCGCCGCCTGCCGCTTTCGCCGCCGCGAGCAGCACCTGCTTGCCCTGCTCGAGCGACTCCGGCGTGGCCGCGGCTGTTTTCTCCTTCGGCTTTCGCAAATCGGAGGCGAGCGGGTCCACCTGATCGAACGGAATTTCCGTGTAGTGCGCATCGGGAAATTCTTTCTTGAGTGCGTCGCGGAACGCTCCGACGTTTCCCGCCAGCACGATGTCCAGATCCTTGGCCGTGAAATATCTGTTAGCCATTTCTCGGACGAGCTTGGCAGTGACGCCGCGGACCCTCTCCGGATACGTGCTGTTGAAATCCGCGGGAAGGCCGAACGCCGCAACCGTGAGCACGCGCTCCGCCACCTGTTCGGCGGTCTCCGTCTGAATCGGGTACACGCCGGCAAGATAATCGCGTGCGAAATCGAGTTCCTCGGGCGTCGCATCGCCGGTGGACATGCGCGCAACTAAATCCACTATGAGTTTGGCCGCTTCCACCGTTGCTTCCGTGCGCGTGAAAGTTCCCACCGTGAACGCGCCCGAGTAGCGGTGAGGGCTGAAATTCGAGAACGCGCCGTACGTGAGCCCTTTCTTGATGCGAACTTCGGTGTTCAGCCGGCTGTTGTAGCCGCCGCCGAAAATCCGGTTGGTCACGACCACCGGAATGTAATCGGGATCGGCGCGCCGGATTCCCGGCTTGCCCACGCGAATCTGCGTTTGCACGGCGTCGGGCTTGTCGATTAGCCAGATGTGGCGCCCGGAAATTGCAGGCGCCTCTTTAGGCGCGGCCGCCGCGACTTCCACCCTTTCCCACGGCCCGAAGTACTTCTCGGCCGCGGCGAAGGCTTCTTCCGGCGTCACGTCGCCGGCAAAGGCCAGCAGCGCTTGATTCGGCGCGTAATTCCGATGGTGGAATTTCTCGAGATCCTCGCGCCGCATGGCCCGCGCAGTTTGCGGAGTGCCTTCCGCCGGCCAGCCATACGCCGAATCGCCGTACACCACGCGCGAAAACACGAGCGACGCCATGTACTGCGGGTCCGAATACTGCACGGTCAAATTCGAAAGCAATTGCTGCCGCTGCCGGTCGAGCTCGTCGCTGCGAAACGCGGGATGCAGCACCACGTCCGACATCAAATCCAGCCCGGTGGCCAGGTCTTTTTTCACCACATTGAGGGTGACCGTCGTGGCGTCTTTGCCCGCGGCGGCGTTGAGCGAGCCACCTACAAAATCGATTGCCTCGGCGATCTGCTGCGCCGATCTTTTTTCGGTTCCCTGCGTCAGCATCTCCGCCGTCATCTGCGCCACGCCGGGCATTTGCGCCGGATCTTCCACGCTTCCGGCCGTGAGAATCACCAATCGAGCGGCGATGGCAGGTTCCCGATGGTCGGTCACCACGAACACACGCAATCCGTTCGCAAGCGTTTTAGTGGCCGCCGGTGGAAACCGGAATTCTTTCGGTGCTCCCGGCGGAGGCATTTGCGCCGAAAGCTTCACGCCGGGCGGAACGATTCCTGTTCCCTGCTTTTGGTCTTGTTGGGCGCCCGCTGCCGGCGAAGGCGCGTTTTCCTGGCCCTTCATTGGCGCGGGCGTGGACGCAATCGCTGCCAACAAGACAATCCAACCCAATCTCGCGCGCTTGCTCATGGCTCCTCGAATCCGCATTTAGTGGCCCGCTTCCGCCGGCGTGACCAGCAAAACCGTCGCGTGCTCCAACACGAAATATTCTTTTGCCGCGCGCTCGAGGTCAGCAGGAGTGATCTTCAGATACTGGTCGAGCTCGGTATTGACCAGCTCCGGATCCTTCCCCAGCACGGCCGCGGAGCCCAGCGCTTCGGCCTTTTCCTGATCCGTGTTCCGCCCCAGAATCGCGCCCGAAATTTCCTGGTTCTTCGCTTTCTCGAGCTCCTGCGCGTCCACCGGCTTCGTTTTCAGCTCGTCCAGCTCGGCAATCACCGCCTTCTCGCCTTCTTCCGCCGTGTGGCCCTGATTCATGATGGCGTAGGCCCAGAACAAATTGGGATCCTCCGTAAAATTTCCGAAGCCGGCCGCCTGCACGGCGATTTGTTCCTTATACACGAGCGCTTGATACAGCCGGCTGCTTTCGCCTCCGGCGAGAATGTTCGAAGCAAGGTCGAGCGGGTAGGAGTCCGGCGCGTACCGCGCTGGAATCTTGTAGCCGATCACCACCGCGGGAAGCGGAGTGTTCGAATACGACTTTTTCACCATGCGCTCTTCGGTCTGCGGCGGCTCGGGCTTGTCGATGCGCGGAATCGGCTTGGCCGACGCGGGGATGCCCTCGAAATATTTTTTCGCCCAGCCGAGCGCCTGCTCGGAATTGAAATCGCCGACGATGATCAGAGTTGCGTTGTTCGGCTTATAGTAGATGTCGTGAAAATTGCGGACATCTTCCAGCGTCGCCCGGTCGAGATCTTCCTTCGATCCGATGGGCGTGTGATGGTAGCCGTGAACCGTGAACGCGGCGGCGCGCAGGTCCTGCTCGAGATATCCGTACGGCTGGTTTTCCACGCGGACCCGCAGCTCCTCTTTCACCACTTCGCGCTCGGATTTGAAATTCGCCTCGTCCACGTTGAGGCTTCCCATGCGGTCCGCTTCCAGCCAGATCACGCGCTCCAAATAATTGCTGGGAAAAGTTTCGAAATAATTGGTGTAGTCGTCCAGGGTGCTGGCGTTGTCGAATCCGCCGATGGCTTCGATGATTCGCGAATGCTCCTCGGCGCCCACGTGCGCCGACCCTTTGAACATCAGATGCTCGAACAGATGCGCGAAGCCCGTTTTTCCGGGCTGCTCGTCTTTTCCGCCCACCTGATACCACACCTGAAGGTTGATCACCGGCGCTTGATGCTCTTCCAGGAGGATCACTTGCAATCCGTTCGCGAGCGTGTGCGTGGTGAATTCGAGCTTCGGCGGACGGATTTCCGGCGATTTATCCTGTGCGAAAGCGGCGAGGCTCAACGCGGCCAGGATCAGAGCGGCGGCACTGTAGCGAATCCAATTCCTCATTCTCGATGGCTCCCGTCAAAGGGGATTTACTGCGCAGAGTCCGGATGCAGGATTCGAGCTTGCAAGTATCCTAAACGCTGCGCACGGGTGTCAAACGGGCTCATGCGCGTCCCCTCGCCCGTGCGAGACTTCTCCCGATCGCTCCTTTGTTAGACGCGCTCTGCGAGGAAAAGATTGCCTTGCGGATTCCCGTCGCAGCCGCTTGCGTGCCATTTCTGCTCAGAGTAAGCTGCTTCATCATGCGAAAAGATATGCAGTCACAAAAATTTGGCTCCGCAGGCCCCGCACGAAATGGCGAACGCCAGTTGCTCGATCTGGTTTCCGTCGGCCCCGCCACGGTCCGCGATCTTCATCGGATGGGCATCCGTACAGTGGCGCAGCTTGCGCGGTGCAAGCCGGAAGCTCTCTACGCGAAGCTGAATCGGCTGAGCGGAAAGCGCCAGGATCCTTGCTGCCTCGATGTGTTTACGGCCGCTGTGGCGCAGGCGCGCAATCCCGCGCTGCCCCAGGAAAAATGCGTGTGGTGGTATTGGAGCCAGCAGCGCAAAGCGAACCACAAGGGGCGCTGACACAGTTGCTTCTGCTCTTGGACGATTTGCGAGTCTCGCTGCCCGCTCGGAGGCGCTCATGAGGAGCATCCTCGGGCTTCTGGTTGTCGCGCTGATCGTGGTCAGCGCCTACAAGCTTTACTTTTCGAAAATGCAGTCTCCGGAAACCCGCACGCCCGTGGAGACCATCAATATCGTCGGTGTGAAAAACGACCTCATCGCCATCGCCCAAGCCGAACGCGTCTATCAAGCCGAACACGGCTCGTACGCCTCGTTGAGCGAGCTGACTTCCAGCGGCGCACTGAGCATGAGGAAATCCGGCCGCGACGGCTATACCTACGATGTCGATACTTCCTCCGGTTCGTTCCGGGTTGTGGCCCACTGCCCTGCCTCCACCACTCCCGGTTGCACCAATTGGTTCGTCGATTCCAGCATGGAAGTCCAACCCGCTCCCTGACGATCTCCTGGACCCGCTTTGTAGGTCGCGGTTTCAACCGCGACATTAGGATGCCCGCTTCGCGGGCTTTAGCCCCTGAAGTTCCCGCCCACGGTGCAACGGGGGGGCGTGAGACCACCCGCTGTTTGCTTGCATACATGAAACCCCCGGCCGCACGGAACTTCGCAGCGTCTTCCTTCGTACATTCCAGTGAGACTCCCAAGAGAGATTTTGCCGCCGCCGTGCGGCGCGAAAAAAAGGAGATTGGAAATGGAGATTACTGGATTGGCCGCTGTTGTCTTGTCGTTGAGCATTCCGCTGGCCGTTGTTTATGCCTGGTACCGCGCACGCAAACTGCGCACCGAAGAGCGCCTGGCGGCCATCGCCAAGGGAGCCAACGTGCCGTTCGCCGACGAATTGCTGCCGCATGCGCGGTCGCGCCGCGCGGGCATCCTTCTCACGGCTGGCGGCCTCGGCTACACGCTCACGTTTCTTTTGTTCGGCCGGTTCGAGCCGGATGCAACGCAAGCCGCGATTTTCGGCCTGCTTCCGATCTCGATCGGCATCGGCTATTTTGTGGATGCGATGTTCACCCGCCGCGAGCTGCATCCCTCGGCGTAATCGCCAATAAGACTCGCGGCCGGCCTCGTTCCCGTAGGGGCACGGCATGCCGTGCCCGAAGTCTGCCACGAGGTGAACGAGCCCCTGTCCGCGGCTGGCTTCGCCTGCGCCCTCCGATAAATATTCACCGGCCAATTTGTGCTGTAAGATTTTGTGCGGGAGAATCAACCATCCCCACGGCAACCAGCCCTGCTCGCGCGCGCGAAATCCAGATCGAGATTTCGCCGAACCCCGCATTCATTGACGACGATCTGCATATCCGCATCCGCGGACTCTCCCCGCAGCAAAAAATCACAATTCACGCCACGGCCGAAGACGACGACCGCCGCAAGTGGACCTCGCACGCCGAATTTCGCGCGGACTCTTCCGGCTCGGTCGATGCCGCCGCGCAGGAATCGCTTGGAGGAACGTATCGCGGAATCTCGCCCATGGGCCTTTTCTGGTCCATGCATCTCGATAGCGCCGAGCCGCAGCGCAGCTCGATATTTTCGAAGAAAGATGCCTCGCCGAATCGGGTCACATTCGAATTCACGAATTCGGGCCATCCGCTCGCAAGCGCTCAATTGAACAGAATCTATCTCGCGCCGGAGATTCAAACGCGAGACCTGAAAGTAAACGGCCACGCGGGAAAACTCTTCCTTCCGCCGGGGCCCGGGCCGCATCCGGCCGTCGTCGTGCTGAAAGGAACCGGCGGCGGATATGATCTGGACAAGGCCGCCGCGCTCTCTCGACACGGCATCGCCACGTTGGCGCTCGCGTACCTGGGAATCCCGCCGCTTCCCAATTGGCTGCACCGAATCCCGCTTGAATATTTCGAAGCCGCGCTCGAGTGGCTTGGCGCGCAGCCGGAAATTGATGCGCAGCGAATCGGAGTGTTGGGCGTATCGCGCGGAGCGGAACTCGCGCTCTTGCTTGCCGCCGCGTATCCGCAGATTCGCGCGGTCGTTGCGTATGCGCCGAGCAGTGTCGCCTGGGCAGCTGGCGGGCGCGACAAATCCACCGGCGAGATTATTCCTTCCTGGACGCACAACAACCGCCCCATTCCATTCGCTCCGCTCCCGCTCCAGAGCTTCATGTTGCGTTCCGCTTTTCCAGTTGTCGTCTTCCGGCGGCCGGTCATATTCCGCAATCTTTTTCGCAGTGGTCTGCAAAATCTTGAAGAATCCGCGCGCGCCGCCATCGCGGTCGAAAAGATTCGCGGGCCGCTCTTGTTGATTTCGGGCGGCGACGATCATCTGTGGCCCGCAGCCGAGATGAGCGAAGCGATCGTCGAACGCCTGAAACGGCATCGCTTCGCCCATGCGCTCGAGCATCTTCACTATCCCCGCGCCGGCCACATGCTTCGCTATCCGCATCTTCCGACCACCTCGCGCAAGTCCGGCCATCCGCAACTGCGCGATGCGTGCTATTCGTTCGGCGGCACGCCCGAAGCCGATGCCGAAGCCCAGGCCGATTCCTGGCGCCGCTCGATCGCTTTCCTCCGCGCTCACCTGTGATCCTCATGTGCGAGCCGGACTCTGCGGGCCACTGTGCTAAAATTACGGCACAGTGCAAAAAGTCCTCCAGAATTTGCTCGAACTCCAAAACGTGGACTTGAGGCTGAATGAAGTCCGTGCCCGCCTCGCCACTTTTCCCAAGAAAACCGCGGAATTGGATGCACGAATTGCTGCGGCGAAAGGCGAAGTCGAACGCAGCAAGGCCGCGCAGGTGGCCACCATCAAGGACCGCAAGAAGTACGAACTCGACGTCGAGCAGTGGAAGGAAAAAGTCCGCAAGTACAAAGACCAGACTTCGCAGATCAAGACGAACGAAGCGTATAAAGCGCTCCAGCACGAAGTGCAAATGGCCGAAGCGGAAATTGCCAAAGCGGAAGACCGCCTGCTGGAACAAATGGTCTCGAGCGAAGAATACGACCGGCGCATCAAAGCTGCCGAAAAGTCGTTGAAAGAAGCCGAAGAAAATGTGCGCGGCGAGCGCGCGAAACTTCAAACGGAAAAAACCGCGGCCGACCAGGAATTCGCGCAACTCAATGGGGAGCGCGCGCGCGTGATCGCCGAAATTCCCGAGGATCTCCGCGACCATTACGAGCGGATTTCTAAGCGCCATGGCGGAATCTCGCTCGCCGAAGTTCGCGATGAAAAATGCACCGCATGCGGAATGCGCGTTCGCCCGCATGTGTTCCAGGAAATGCGCCGCGCGCAGACCGCGGAGTTGTTCCACTGCGAGACGTGCACGCGGATTCTCTATTACATCGAACCCGTCGCCGCGCCGGCCTCCACGGCAGCGTCGGCCTCGCAGGCTGGACAAGCTTCCAGCTCGCTTCCTCCGACCAGTGAAAACTAGCGCCGCCCGGGAATCCTGCGCATGAAGCGGACTTCCAAGATATTGCCTCCCTCGAGCGCACGCCTGTTTTCCGACTCGCACCCAGCTGCGCCGCCTGCGGGCGTGTGCGTTGCAAATATCGACGGCGCCTCCCGCGGCAATCCCGGGCCGGCTGCCTATGCGGTGGTGTTGCGCGACCCGAGCGGAAAGGTCGTCCTCGAGCTTGCGAAGCAGATCGGCCGGCAGACCAACAATGTGGCCGAATATTACGCACTTCTCGCCGCCCTTGATTACGCTGCGAGTCACGGCATCCGGGCTCTGCGGATTCGCAGCGATTCCGAACTCCTCGTCCGCCAAATGCAGGGCCGCTACAAAGTGAAGAGCGCCGACTTGAAGCCTCTCCACGAGCGCGCGCTGAGCCTTACTCGCCAGCTTCCGTACTTCGCCATCGAGCATGTCCCGCGCGAACAGAATCGCGATGCCGATGGGCTTGCGAATCTGGCCCTTGACCAAGCCGGCGCGCGTTCTTCGGGGAATCCGTCAAGCACGGCATCATCGAGACATCAGTCCTCGACTCTCTCCGTGCGCGCCCGCTACACGAACGGTCTACTGCAGCCTCTCGATCCCCTCGATTTTCCAGAGGGAGCCGAGGTGCTGCTGGACATCCGTAAACCTCTGAAGGATTGACCTTTAGCTCCAATTTCTGCCTCTCCCACGTGCGCCGATCTTGGTACTAATGCTCCATTGAGGAACAACGCCTGGCCACTCTAATCTTGTTCCTGAGGGGAGTGTCCTTGGCTGCGCTGCTAGATAAGCTGCCCACAATCCTTGTCCTCGCGGTGCTGGTCGGCATCTTCCTGGTGCTGCGCCGCCATGCGCCATCGGCGCGCGTTCGACTGTGGACTTTCGCCTGGGCGCTGATCTTCCTTCATTTCTTCATACAGGCATTCGAGACGCACACGGGGGTGATCGAAAGCATCATCGAGTCGATTGACCTTGGCGCACTCGAGCTTTCCGGCGTCGTGTTCCTCGTCTCCATGACACTCGCCGCGGAACACGCGCCCAAGCGTGCCGCCCTGCTGGCCGTGATGGGCGTGCCGACTGCGTTCCACGCAGCGGCGGCCACGTTCAATTGGCCCGTGCCGCGAACCATGGCCGCCGCGCTCGGGCTGGTCTTTTTCGGGGGCGCAGCGCTCTTGCTGGTTCTCCGTCCGAAGCCTCAGCGATTCGGAATCGTCGTTGCGCTTCTCCTTTCGGCGGCAGGAGTCTGGGCCATCAAGGAACAGCTCCGCGGCAGCCCCGACTTCGGAATCCTCGCGCTGCTGACGCTCACATTCGGGCTGTGCGGAATCCTGTACTGGCGGCGCTATCCGCGCTACTCGCCCGGCGTGTTGCTGGTTTCGTTCGGGTTCCTCGCGTGGGGCGCGGTTTTCCCGGCCGGCGCGATGGTGCAACATTTCCTGCCGGCGCTGCAAGTGAACCCGGAGCTTTGGAACGTGCCGAAGTTCTTCGTGGCATTCGGCATGGTGCTCGCGATGCTGGAAGATAAGTCGCGCATCATCGAGCAGTCGAGCGCGCGCGAGCATGCCGAAAACCGGCTGCTCCAGCGCCTGGCGGACATCACCTCGCGGCTGCTCGCGGGGAAAGATCCGGCGGCGCTGTGCAGCGAGATCACCGTAGCCATCACCGACGCGAGCAGTTTCGGCCGTGCCGCTTTGTTCCTTGCCGGAGAGAACCAGCCGCTGCATCTGGCTGCTTCGAACGGTTTCGATCCGGACGAACGGACGCAGCTCGAAGGGCGCGCGAGCAGCTTCGCCGTCGCCAAGCTCGCCAGGCCCCATGCCGAAGGCAGCCAAATGGGCCGCCATTCGTTCCGATCTCCCGCCGGCGAAGTGATTATTCCGCTGATAACCTGGCGCGGCTCGAACCTCGGCTGCCTCGTGCTTTCCGGCTCGCGCCATCACGCCGGCCCCGACAAATCCGAGATGGTGAAACTCGAAGTGCTGGCATCGGACCTGGCGGTCACGATCGAGAACACGCGGCTTCATCATCAGCTCGTGCGATCGGAGAAGCTTGCCGCGCTCGGCCAGCTCGTCGCCGGCGTGGCTCACGAACTGAACAACCCGCTCACCGGCGTGATCGGCTACACCGAGCTGCTCGCCGAGGAGATTCACAACGACAAAGCGCTCAAGCGCGTTCACAAGCTGGGCAGCGAAGCCCATCGCATGAAGCGCATTGTCGATGGCCTGCTGCGCTTCGCCCGCCAGAACAATCCCGGAGCGCGCGCTGCGGACCTCGAAGCCACTTTGCGCGACGTCGTCCAGCTCCGCGAGTATCATCTGCGCAAACTCGGCGTCACCGTCGATCTCGAGATCGATCCGGATCTGCCGCGCGTCCTGCTGGGCGAAGACGAACTCAAGCAGGTCCTGCTCAACATCCTCAACAACGCCGTTGATGCCGTGGAAGACAGCGCCGAGCGCTCGATTCGCATCCGCGCTCGCCGGCACGAGGACCGCGTCGTGATCGAGTTCAACGATTCCGGCCCCGGCTTCACCGATCTGAACCGCGCCTTCGATCCTTTCTACACTACGAAGCCCGTTGGCAAGGGCACCGGGCTCGGCCTCAGCATCTGCTACGGCATCACGCAGGAATGCGGCGGCGAAATCACGCTGGCGAACAATCAGCCCTATGGCGCGCGCGTTTCGATCGAGCTTCCTTTCGCCTCCGTCTCCTCTCCAATTCCGATCCACGCTTGAGATTCGAGATCAAATCGCAACAGGCTCTGTAGGCTTCCAACTGACCGAAATAGCGCACGGGGAAGCGCACGTTGCGCGCTGTGCCAAAATCGAAAACAAAGCGAGAGCAAGCTCCCGCACTCCAAAGGTCTCGGATGCAGCGGGGCAGCGAATTGTCCATGGAATTTATTTCAGGGCGTAGGAGCGGTAAAGCGTGTCGCGCTGGACGGGGATGTAGCCGGCGTCGGAGATGATGCGGCGAAGTTCGGATTCGTTGGTGCGGTTACGGACGCCGGCGGCGTACACCACGTTTTCTTCGATCAGGATGCTGCCCACGTCGTCGGCGCCGAATTGCAGGCCCACCTGGCAGATTTTGATTCCGGGTGTGAGCCAGCTCGACTGGATGTGGTCGATATTGTCGAGATAAAGGCGGCTGATGGCCAGCGTCTTGAGGTAATCGAAAGCCGTGGCTTCCGGAATTTTCTTTCCGAGCGGAGTATTTTCCGGCGCGAAAATCCACGGAATAAAAGCAGTGAAGCCTCCGGTGTCTTCCTGAATGCGGCGCAGCCGCTCGAGATGATTTACCCGATGGCGGTACTCTTCCCCGCAGCCGAACATCATCGTGGCTGTGGTGCGCATCCCGAGCGCGTGGGCGGTGCGGTGCATGTCCTCCCATTCATCTGAGCGGCATTTCAGGCGCGAGATGCGCTGGCGGATTTCGTCATCGAGGATTTCCGCGCCGCCGCCGGGAATCGAGTCGAGCCCGGCGTCGCGCAGGCGGGCAATCGTGTCGCGGACCGAGAGCCCGGAAACTTCGGCGATGCACAAAATTTCCGGCGCCGAAAAACAGTGCAGGTGCACCCGCGGATACCGCTCCTTGATCGAGCGCAACATATTTTCGTAAAACGCGATCCGCAGATCCGGATGGAGTCCGCCCTGCATGAGCACGCCCGTGCCGCCAAGCTCCAGCATCTCTTCGATCTTCGCGTAAATCGTCTCGAACGGAAGGATGTAGCCGTCTTTCGCGCCCATCGGCCGGTAGAAGGCGCAAAAGGAACAGTATTCGGTGCAGAAATTCGTGTAGTTGATGTTGCGGTCGATCTGGTAGGTGGCGATGCGCGGGTCGGTTTTCTTGCGGCGCAGGGCGTTCGCCGCCATCCCGATGCCGATCAGGTCGTCGGAATTGAACAGGTCGAGCGCTTCTTGCGGTGAAATTCCCATCGGGTTGTCAGCGGCCGGCGCCTGCGCGCGCGCCGTTCACGGCGCCGGAAACAAATTCGAGCGGCCGGTTGCGCGGAGTCAAACCTGCCGCGAAAGCTTTCTCGTAAAACAGGCGCAGGCCCGCGAGATTTTCTTCGTCGAGATTGAAATCAATATTTTCGGTGAGGTAGCGCTCCAGAGCGCGCGGCGGCATATCGAGCTTGATGGCAGCCGCTTCGGAAATCTCGCGCAGGCGCTCGAGGCCGTACTGCTTCGATGCCTGAAAATCCGCGACCACTCCCGGAGTGATGGCCTCGCGGCGTCCAGCCCAGAGAGCCAGAACGCATGGCTTTTGCGCCATCTGGCGCCACTGGTAGGCGACATCGTAGATGAAAAGCGTTTCGTAGCCCGGCACGGGCATGTCTTCGATGTCGCCCTGGCAGCAGGCGCCGTCGCCCGGCGCTTTCGAATTGAGCGCTTCCCATTTGAGCGAGACGCGCAGCGCGGGATCGCCGATCACCAGCGCTGCATCGGCGCGCTTGAGCATCTCGGAAGGCTCGGGTGCGGCTTCGACGAATTCCGGCTGAATCTGCCAGTAGTTCCTGGCGAGCAAACGGACCAGGGCAGCCGAGCTGCGCGAACTCGAATCGAGCGCGATATTTGTGGCCATTTCGATGGGCCGCTTGGCCACCACCAGAATGCTGCGGACTTCGCCCTTGGCCGCGACAGCCATGCCCGGAAGGGCCACAACGCCCTCGATGCGCTGGTATTCGATTGAGGGGATGATGGCCAAGTCCGCTTCGCCGCGGCGCAGAGCTTCGGCGCACTGCGAGGGCACGGTGAATGAAAGGTCGTATTTGCCCGCGAGCGGACCGTCGGTGAAGCCCCAGACGAGGGGGGCGGTATTGAGGTACTCGACGATGGAGATGCGCAGCTTGCTCATGGCCGGGGAGATTGTAACACACCGGTCGGCAGCGGCCTGCGGCCGAAGGATCGGCCGGCAAAAAGGTCGGAGGCGCCCCGCGATTGCACAATAATTGTGCAATTTTCGCGAATTTGTATCGGGATGAAGAGGGTCCGATCGTTTGTTTTCATAGAGTTACGGGCCAAACAGTCTGAAAACCATTTTCGGCATGACTTGGCGCCTCCCAGTCGGAATACTGGCTGGTCCCCCCCGTTTTGAGCCGATTAACCATTGCTCCGTTCCTTTATTTTCAACGAGTTGCAGCCATTTCTAATCGCGGATCCGCGATTAGAAATCGGGAGTTGGCGAGGAGCATGGGGACGCTTTGGATTGGGCGCGACCCAAAAAACCAGGAGACCCCCGGAGCTGGGGCGAATGAACAGGGGGCCGAGGACAGCTTGCGCTGGTGGAGGGACGTGCGCTCGTCGGAGCACAGCCCCGCCTGCGCCAAGGCTCCGGCGGGCAGGGTGAACGCTGTGCCACTCAAACCGGCGATCATACTTGAGGAGTTTTCTTCGCCCGCTTTCGAACAAAAATCACCTCGCGCGAAACGGCATTTAGCGTGGCAGAGTGCGATGCGGATTGCAAGCGTCGAGTCCTGTGGTGTTTTTTGGAGGCGGGGGACGCAGTTCGTGGCACAGAGTGATTAGCGGCAGGCATACGCTGTACTTGCATTGAAAACAAAGCGGGAGCAAGCTCCCGCACTCCAAATGTCTCGTAGGCTGCATGGGGAACATGGGCCGCCGGGAGGAAATTGGCAGCGCGGGCACGCCATGGCGTGCCCCTACGAAGAACTGACCGGCGGCGCGGGGAATCGAGGCAGCGGCGCGGAAATTGGCAGCGATTAGATGAGGGCGGACACGCTCATTATTGTGAATCCGGTGGCGGGCGGCGGGGGCGCGCTGGCGGCGGAGCCGCACGTGCGCGACTTTCTTGCGGGGCAGGGGCGGAGCGTCCAATTTGTCCATTCGCGGAGCGCGGAGGACGCGAGGGAGCTGGCCGCGAAAGGCGCGGCGTCGGGGTATCGTTATGTTGTCGCGCTCGGGGGCGATGGAGCGTTCCATTACGTTGTCCAGGGGGTGCTTGGGACCGCGGCTGCGGCGGGATTTTTCCCGGCGGGCGGCGGGAACGACATTGCGCGAGATCTCGGCATTCCGGCGGACCCAGTTTGCGCTGCGGCGGCGTTTTTGAAGGCGAGGCCGCGGGCGGTGGATGTGGTTCGCGTGCGGTTTCGCGATGGGCGCACGGCGCATTTTATCGGCGCGGGAGGAATGGGGCTCGACGCCGAAGCCGCGCGCCTGGCGAACACGAGGTTTCGGGGCTGGCCGGGTGCAACGCGGTATCTGGCCGGGGCGCTCGAGACATTTTTCAGCGAGCGGCCGATGGAATTGAGCGCGGAGATGGATGGGACACGCTGGGCCGGGCGGGCGCTTTTTGCCGCCGTCGCCAATTCCACCAGCTACGGCTCGGGCGTGCGGATTGCGCCCGAAGCGAAAATGGACGATGGCTGGCTCAACGTGGTGCTCGTCGAGGAAATGAAGTGGACGCGGCTCTTCGAGGCGATTCCGATTGTGCTTGGTTCCGGGGATGTGCGATTCGATGAGGTGAAACGGTTTCGGTGCAAGCGGGTGGCGCTCAAGGCGGATCGCCCGGCGATGGTGCATGGAGACGGCGAGGAACTGGGCGAAGCTCCGGCGGAATTTGAAGTTGTTCCCGGAGCGGTGCGGGTGGTGGCGCCGGCGGCGAGGGCGTAGGGGCGAGGGATGAGGGGCGAGGGATGATGGAGTATGCCGGAAGTCAAGCTCAATGGGTGCAACGGAGTGAGCTTCAGGGCCTGAAGGCCCTGCGCCTGGGCAGCCTTAATGTCGCGGTTAAAACCGCGACCCACAAAGATCAGGGCGGTGCGGGTGGTGGCGCCGATGGCGAGGGGATAGGGGCGAGGGGTGATGGCGGGGGCGGAGGATTTACGGTGGGAGCCCCCTGCTTTAGCAGGGGGGAGCCGGACTTCAGTCCGGCGGAAATGGACTCGGAGTGAACGCGGGCTTTAGCCCCGGGAATTCCCAAGGCCCAGCGCTAAAGCGCATCATATGAGATGACGCTTTTTCCGGAGCGCTGAAGCGCTCCTCCCCCGCATAAATGCGGGAGCTCCCACCCTGAGAACATTGCGTAGCTTGGGAATGCGGGGGCTCCCACTCAGGAGGCAAGGACAGCGCAGGAGATGTGGGCAACCGCCGGGTAATTGGCAGAGCGGGCACGGTCCCGATGGATCGGGATGCCCCTACGAGAAACGGCAAGCGGCGCGGAGGCCCCCACCAAAAAACCAGGGGAGGAAGAAGATGAAGGCGAAGGAAGCAGGGACGGCGGAATTGCTGGAGCAGGCGGCTGGGCGGGCGGCGAGGTATCTGGAGAATTTGGATTCGCGGGAGGTGTTCCCGAGCGGCGCGGCGATCGAGCGGCTTCGAGAGCTCGGAAGCGAATTGCCGGCGGAGCCGGGCGACGCGAGCGAAGTGCTTCGGCTGCTCGATGAAATCGGCTCGCCCGCAACGGTGGCGTCGGCGGGGCGGCGATACTTCGGCTTTGTGACGGGCGGGGCGCTGCCGGTGACTGTGGCGGCGAATTGGCTGGCGAGCGCGTGGGACCAAAATGCCGGACTCAGGCTACAGTCGCCGGTCAATGCAGCGCTCGAAGAAATTGCGGTGCGCTGGCTGGTGGAATTGCTGGGGCTGCCAGCGGGCACGGGAGCGGGGTTCGTTACAGGGGCGACGGGGGCGAACTTTGCGGGGCTTCTGGCGGCGCGGCATGCGGTGCTCGAACGAGCGGGCTGGGGCGTGGAGGCGCAGGGAATGTTCGGCGCGCCGCCGATCGGGGTGATCGTCGGCGAAGAAGTGCACGTGAGCATGCTGAAGGCTCTCGGAATGGCGGGGCTCGGGCGCGAGCGTGTGACTCGCGTGCCGGTGGATGCGCAGGGAAGGATGCGCGCCGATGCTCTGCCGAAAATTACGCCGCCTGCGATCGTGTGCATGCAGGCGGGGAATGTGAATTCGGGTGCGTTCGATCCGGCGGAAGAAATTTGCCGTGCGGCACATGCTGCTGGAGCGTGGGTGCATGTGGATGGCGCGTTCGGATTGTGGGCGCTGGCGGCGCCGGCGCGCGCGCACCTGGGCCGCGGGCTCGCGGAAGCGGATTCGTGGGCCACGGACGCGCACAAATGGCTGAACGTGCCGTACGACTGCGGAATCGCGTTTGTGCGCGAGCCGCGGAATTTGCAAGCGGCGATGAGCATCGATGCGGCGTACCTCGCGCGCGGCGAGAAGCGCGAGCCGTATCAGTTCACGCCGGAGATGTCGCGGCGGGCGCGCGGGGTGGAAATCTGGGCCGTGTTGAAGTCGCTTGGCCGCGCGGGACTGGCGGAAATGATCGAGCGGAATTGCCGGCAGGCAGCGCGGTTTGCGGAAGGGCTGAAGGCGGCGGGATTCGAAATTTTGAACGAAGTGGCGCTGAATCAGGTGATGGTGTCGTTCGGCACGGACGAAGAAACGCGGCGCGTGATTGCCGGCGTGCAGGAAGACGGCACGTGCTGGTGCGGCGGAACGGTGTGGCACGGGCGGGCGGCGATGCGAATCAGCGTGTCGTCGTGGGCGACGACGGAAGCGGACGTGGACCGCAGCCTGGAAGCGATGGTGCGGATTGCAGCGCGGTAAAAAGCGGCGCGGAGTTAATGCGCGTTTTTCTTGTGAGAGAGCTTGAGGGAAATATCGATGTCGCGCTTGGTTTCAAAGCTGGAGATCTGGCGCGTGGGGGAAGTCATATCGTTGCGCTCGGCGTGGAGTTCGTAATCGATATTGGGATCGAGGCCGCTGAAGCGGAAGTGGCCGGTATCGTCGGCGATGTAGGTTTTCACGCCCTGGGTCTTCGTGTTCTTGAGATAAACCACGCTGGACGGGGCGGGGTTTTCGTCCTTATCGAGGACGACGCCGCGCACCGTGCGCAATTGCGCTTCTTTTTTTTCCTCTTTGGTTTGCGTGTGGGCGGGAACGGCAGCGGCAAGCGCGAGCGCCAGTAACAACGAAATCCGGAAAAGACTGCGGAGATTCAAAGTTCCTCTGCTGGATTACGGCTCACTGGAAAGCTCTGCCGGTGAGATGGCTGTGAATCGGGAAAGGATGCGCGAAAAGGCGGGGGGAGAAAATTCATTCCGCTTCTTCTTCCTCCTCTTCTTCCTCATGGCTGGATTCTTCGTCGCCGTCTTCTTCCTCTTCCTCGTCTTCATCTTCGGAAAGGACGATGAGGTGCACGGGATGCGTCTGCGTGACTTCGAGCTCGGCGTCACATTCCGGACAGCTCAGGATTTCGCCTTCTTCGACCTCGTCTTCGTCGAGGTCGATTTCGGCGTCACAATCCGGGCATTTGGTCATGAGGCGGCACCTCCCTGGGGCGAAGCTCGATTCCGAGCGTATTATATAACGCCGGTGTCAAGCTTTGCTGGCAAGGGGATGTAAAGGTGACGGACGGGCGCGAATATCCGGCGCGGCCGGTGGTGGGAGTGGGCGGCGTGGTGATTGCTGAAGGCCGCGTGCTGCTGATCCGGCGAGGGAGTGCGCCGCTCGAGGGGCAGTGGTCGATTCCGGGCGGGATGCTGGAAGTGGGCGAGACGATCGCCGAGGGGGTGCAGCGCGAGCTTGCCGAAGAAACGGGGCTCGAAGTGCGCGTGGGCGAGCTGATTGAAGTGTTCGAGCGGATTTCTCCGGATGGCGGCGGCCGGACGAAATACCACTTCGTGATTCTGGATTACCTGTGCCAGCGAGTTCGAGGTGAGGCACGCGCTGGGAGCGACGTGACGGACGTGGCGTGGGCTACGGAATCGGAATTGGCGCAGTACGAATTGACGCCGACGGCGACGCGGGTGATTCAGCGGGCGTTTCAAATGGCGCGGGAACGAAGTGGGGGCGCTAGCTCGTGATTGAAAACAAAGCGGGAGCAAGCTCCCGCACTCCAAATTTCTCGTACGCAGCACGGAGAGGATGAGAGGCGAGGAGAGAATTGGCGGCGCGGGCACGGCATGCCGTGCCCCTACCAGGGATAGACGCGGCTTCGGTTAGCTGGCGGCGGCTTCGGGGAGGCGGCCGAAGCGGCGGTCGCGGCCGAGAAAATCTTCGACGGCGGCGGCGAGATCGGCGGGCTCGAATTCGGGCCACATGCGCGGAGTGAAGTGCAACTCCGCGTAGGCGCATTCCCACAGCATGAAGTCGCTCAAGCGGCGCTCGCCGCCCGTGCGGATCACGAGATCGACATCGGCGGCGGGGCCGCCCGAGTGCGTCACTTCGCCGAGGCGGCGCGAAAACTCGCGCTCGGAAATTTCCAGGCTCGAAAGCATCCAGCAGGCGGCGCGAAGGATGGCGTCGCGCGCGGAATAATCGAGAGCGATGCGCAAATCGAGGGCGCGCCCGGCGGAGGTCAAGCGTTCGGCAAATTCGATGGCGTCAACCAGCGTGGGTGGAATGCGGTCGCGCCGGCCGATCACGCGAAGCCGGACTCCTTCCGCAGCACAGGCCGGGGCATCGGCGCGGAGGTATTCTTCCAGCAGATTCAGAAGCGCGACCACTTCGCCGGCCGGGCGGCCCCAGTTGTCGGAAGAGAAGGCGTAAAGCGTGAGCGTGCCGATTCCGAGCGAAGGCGCTGCGCGCACGATGCGGCGGACGGCAGCAACACCCTCGCGATGGCCATCGGAGCGCGGAAGCCCGCGCGCGGCAGCCCAGCGGCCATTGCCGTCGAGCAGGATGGCGACGTGAAGCTTGGGATAAGCGAGCATTTTCAAAGTGCTTTTGGTCATAGAGTGTCCGGGCAAAAAAAATTCCGTTTCTAGCCTTCGCGTGTGGCGCGGATGAGGGCTTCCATGTGGTCCAGATATTTTTCAAGCGCGCGGCGGCCCGAGGCGGTCAGGCGGTACTCGGTCTTGGGAAGTCTTCCGGCGAAGGATTTAGTGCAGGCGATGTAGCCGGCGTCTTCGAGCTTGCGGGCGTGGACGCTCAGATTGCCGTCGGTGGCGCGCAAGAGCTGCTTCAGCTCGTTGAAAGTGAGCGAAGGGTTCACCGCGAGCGCGCTGACGATGGCGAGCCGGGTGCGCTCGTGAATCAGGCGGTCGAGACTTGCTGCGGCCGCTTCCGCCGGCCGTGAGACGGCGGCGCCGCGCTTCAATTTTTCCTCGCGCGCCGAACGCAACGCACCGGATTTAGCCGCCATATCTCCTCGCAATCACCGCGCCGAACACGATGTGAATTCCGCCGAAGCCCGCCGCGAGCAGCGCGTTTCCCCAGCTCCACGGGCAAAACAGGGCCACGGCGCCGAGAACGATGAAGCACAGCCCCATCAAGGGAACGATCCGAATCGAAAATGCGCCGCCGGTGACTACGCCGGTTCCATAGAGCAGGAGCCACACGCCCGGAATCGCGCCGGGATGGCCGATGCGGGCGAGGAGCACCGTGAGCAGGCCGCCCACAAAAAGCGGCGGCGCGAAGCTGTAGGCAAATCGCCGCGCCGGGCCTGCCAGGAGCGATGTGCCCGTGGCGCGGGCTTTGGTGGCCGTGGTCCAGCCGGCGATTGCGACGGCGACAGCGGCCTCGGCGAGCCAGGTAACGAGCCAGGCATTCGGCTGCGTTTGGCGGGAGGCGATTGCGGCGGCGCCCAGCGCGGTGATGCCGATGGCAATGCCGCCCCAGCCCGGAACCGCGGTGAACGAGCCGGCGCGCTCCATGGTCTCGCGAATGAAGCGGAGATTGTCGCGGGCGCGATCGTCGAGGGAGACGGGATCGGCCGGGCGGTGCGGGAAGGATTGCAAGCGGCGCATGAGGCGAGGATACCAAATTGGCTGGTTGTGTCAAGTACTTTGCATCGCAAAGTTAATTGGCAAGCTTGTTGTGCCGGCGGGACCGGAGCTATCCTCTCCCGGGGCGTCCAAAGGACGGAGGAAAAACCATGATCAGAGGAATTCCAGCAGCGATCGCAGCCCTGCTGCTTTTGCCGGTTACCTTGCCCGCGCAGCAGGCGGCGCAACCGGCCGCCCCGGAAACCAATCCGGTGACGGCAGCGGTGAAGAGAATCGTCGAGCGGCAGGCAAAGAACATGACGGCGGCAGCCGAAGCTATGCCTGCGGAAAAGTACAGCTACAAATCCACGCCGGACCAAATGACGTTTGGGCACCTGCTGGCGCACACGGCGGAAACGAACAATTTTCTTTGTTCGAGCATTTCCGGCAATGCTGCGCCGGCGGACGACAAACTCTCCGAGACGGATTCCAAGGACAAGCTCGTGGCGGCCTTGAAAGCGTCGGTCGATTATTGCACGCAGGCGCTGGCAAAATTAGACGACACCAATTTGAGCGAGCCGGTGCCGTTTTTCGGCGGACGCAAGGTATCGCGAGCGACGGCGATGATCGTCCTTACGGATGCGTATGCGGATCATTACGGGATGGCGGCGATCTATCTCCGGTTGAACGGAGTGACGCCGCCGACGGCGCAACCGAAAAAAGATTAGCCTTTCAAATCCTCTTGCCAAGCAGGCGGGCACGGCATGCCGTGCCCCTACGAGAAAAAGCGGCGGGCATCATGACACGCGCGGATGGAATAGCGGCGTGCTCAAGCTGGAAGCAAGCACCGCGAGGGAGAGTTTTAGGGTGGGAGCCCTCACATTTATGTGAGGGGAGGAGCGCTTCAGCGCTCCGGCAAGCGCAGCGAAATTGGTTTGCGCTTTAGCGCTGGGCCGTGTGAATGCCCAGGGCTCCCCGATGAGGGGTATCGGGATGCAAAGGGCACGAAAGCGTCTTCGGCTCTGCAGAGATCCTGCTCGGTATGGCTCGGCGCAGATCTTGGCCGGAGCTGTGCTGGGATTGAAAACAAAGCGGGAGCAAGCTCCCGCACTCCAAAGGTCTCGTTTGCGGCGCGGAGAATTGAGGCGGCACCCCGGAGATTGGCGGCGCGGGCACGGCATGCCGTGCCCCTACGACTTGACAGGCCTTGGATAGCGGCCGAGCAGGCAGTTCCAGCGGATATACAGCAAATCGGCGAACATCAGCAGGCTATCGCGAATCACATGGACCTTTGTGGCGGGATCGTGCGCCCAGCGGACCGGGACTTCCACCGTGCGCAAGCCGTGACGCTTCGCCAGAAAAAGTATTTCGGGATCAAATCCGAAGCGCTCCACACGCTGCTGCTCGAAAACGATGCGTGAAGGCTCACGCAGGAAAATCTTGAAGCCGCACTGCGTGTCCTGGAAGGGGAGCCCGGTGGCGAGGCGAACGAATCCATTGAAAATGATTCCCGCGATTTCGCGCAGGCGCGATTGGTGAACGGCAATGAGCGAGCGGTCGATGGCGCGCGAGCCGATGGCGGCGTCGTTTCCGGCTTTCAGGGCGGCGAAGAGCTTGTCGGCTTCTTCGATAGGCGCGGATAAATCGGCGTCGGTGAAGAGTGCGATGCGGCCACGCGCTTCCAGCATGCCGTGGCGGACGCTATAACCCTTTCCGCGGTTTTGTCCGTTCGAGACGAGGCGGAGAAAAGGCAGCCGGCTCTGCCATTCCGTGGTGACGCGCGCGGTGCCGTCGGCGGACCCATCATCCACCACAAGTATCTCAGCTTCGCCCGAATCCATTTTGCGGCTCGCGAGGTATTCCTGGATACGCTCGAGCGCGCGAGGAAGGCGCCGCTCTTCGTTGTACGCGGGAATGATGATGGAGAGCTCAGGCGTAGGCGCGCTCATCCGCGGAAAGGTTCCTGCAAATTCTGGCTCCAGCCGAAGCGTCCAATCAGCGGGACAAACCGGCACGCGTAGAGCGCTTGGCGATCAATCCGGCCGTCGCGTTTCACGATCCGGAAAAGTTCCTGCTGATCGGCCCGGCCCACGGGAATCACCAGCCGGCCGCCTTCCACCAATTGTTCGATGAGCGGGGGAGGAACGGAAGGAGCTGCGGCGGTGACGAGGATCGCGTCATAGGGCGCACCGGCAGGCCAGCCGAGAGTGCCATCGCCTTCCTCGACCCGCACATTGGCGTAACCCAAATGCGCTAGGCGCGCGCAGGCAGAGGCGGCAAGCACGGGTTGCGCCTCCACGGCGATCACTTCACGAGCGAGAAGCGAGAGGACAGCGGCCTGGTAACCCGACCCCGCTCCGATTTCCAGGACGCGCTCCGGGCCCTCGAGCGAAAGCGCTTCGGCCATGGCCGCGACCATGAACGGCTGGGAGATGGTCTGGCCTTCGCCGATCGGGAGCGGTTCATCGGCATAGGCTTCGACCGCGCGGCCGGGCGGAACGAAAAGATGGCGAGGAACCGAATCCATTGCCGCCAGGACGCGTTCGGAGCGGATGCCGCGATTGCGGATCTGGCGCGCGACCATTTCGTGCCGGGCCGCTTCGAAATCGGCAACGGCGCCGGACGAGCGATTACCGTTGCCATTCATGCGCGGGTCACTTCCTGGTCCGCCAGATGGCGTTTCCATGCGCCGGTGCGGAGAATCTCGTCCATTTGCGCGAGCGCGAGATCGATTTCCTGGTCCGTATTGTAGAAGTGCGGGGAGAGGCGCACACCCGCGGCCGGGCGATAATCCACCAGAATTTCGCGGGCGATGAGCTCGGATTTTACTTCCGGCGCGTGCGGGCAATCGATCGAGACCGTGCCGGCGCGTTCGGCAGCCTGGCGAGGTGTGTTGACGCGCCAGCCGCGGGCCAGGGCGCCTTCGATGAGCCGCTCGGTCATTTGGATGGAGCGCTCGCGGATGCGCGCAATTCCCGCTTTCTGGAGAATTTCGAGTCCTGGCTGGCAGGCATAGAGCGCGGGAATGTGCGGTGTGCCGTTGAGGAAGCGGAAGGAGTCGTCGCGCTGGTCCACCGGACCGACTTCGAATTCGAAGGGGCGGCGATGGGCAAGCCAGCCGGTAATCGCCGGCGAAAGTTTCTTGCGAAGGTCCGGGCGAACGTAGAGATAAGCGACGCCCGGGCCGCCGCAAAGCCATTTTAGAACGCCGCCAACCGCGAAGTCCGCATCGAGGGCTCGAACATCGACCGGAATGGTGCCTGCGGCTTGAAAACAATCGAGGACGACGTGCGCGCCGACTTTGTGGGCGCGTTCGATGATGGCCTTCGCATCGACAATCGCGGCGCTGCGGAACAGGACTTGCGAGATGGGGACGAGCAGAGTGGTTTCGTCAATCGCGGCGAGAATTTTTTCGAGCGGGGCGTGAATGCCGTCTTCGCTTGGGAGAATCTCGACGCGGGCGCCGCGCCGCCGCTGCTCGAGATAGAAATAAAGAATCGAGGGAAATTCGAGGTCCACCATCACGACCTTGTTGCGCGGGCCGGAAAAATCGAAACAGGAGGCGATCACGGCCTGCGTGAGAGTGACATTCTGATGGAGCGAAATTTCGCTGGGGCCCGCGCCGATGAGCGCGCCGATTTTGTCGCCCACGCTGACCGCCATCTCCCACCAGCCTTCTTCCCACGCGCGGACGCCGCGTAGAGCCCAGGAGTCGCCGTATTCCTTGAGGCGGTCGTACACGGCGCGGGGCATGGCGCCCAGAGAATTGCTGATCAGGTAGGTGGTGCGGTCGAGTATAGGGAACTCTTTGCGCCAGCTCAGGAGATCGTTCATTGCGATTTTTTTACCCTGGTTCGGAGTACGCTGCCGGGTGCAAACAGACAAATTAGCATATCGCGGCGAAGGCGGGCCATGCGAATCGGTCCGGCTTCACCCACTGGGAAGAGCCAAAATGGGGGCGGGGACATCCATCGCAGGAGTGGACAGGCCGGGAGGCCTGTTCTACGAACGCGGACAGTGCGCCGGGTGGCAGAATTGCATCCAATCACGGCGTCGGATAGGATTCCAAGGTTCATTGCGTCGGGGCAGAACGAGGGCCCGGACCGGAAAAGAGAGAACTTCATGAGATTTCGAACTGCCCTGATCATCGCCGTTTTGGGCGCGGCAAGCGCGGCGCTCGCGCAATCGCCGGCGCCGGCGGCCGGCACGGCGGCAAAGCCGGCCGGTTCCGGCAGCCCGGCGGATTCACAAGCCGAGTCATCGGCGAAGCCCGCAGCGCCCGGCGCGGCCGCCGAAAAAGTCGACCCGGCCAAAGACGCCGCGATCCGGCACTTGCTCGAGATCACCGAAGAATCGAAGATGGGCGAAAGGATGGGGAATTGGGTCACGGGCCAGGTGCGCCAGGGAATGAGCCGGACGCTCCCGCCGGATCGCTTGCAGAAGTTCATGGAAACTTTCGCGCAGAAATACAACGCGGCCGCCCCGGCGAGCGCCGTCACCGACGTCCAAGTGACCATCTATGCCAGGCACTTTTCGATGGATGATATCAAGACGCTCGTTCAATTTTATGAGTCGCCCATCGGCCAGCGAGTGGTGAAGGCTATGCCGCAGATCAGCCGCGAAACCGATGCCGCGAGCCGGGAAATCGATCAGCAAGCGGCGCTGACGGTGCTGCGCGAAATGTCGGATGAATACACGGAACTGAAGCGCATCCTTCCGCCCGAACCCGGCAAGCAGCCCGAAACGACGCCGGCATCGCCCGGCGCTCCCGCGGCCACGCCGAATCCGGCGCCTGCCCCTGCGCCTGCGCCGAATGGCGCGCCGCCCAAATCAGACCCGGCGCCCACGCCTCGGGAGAAGTAGAAGCGCCGTAAGGATTCGTATCGTAGCTGGCACGCAGCGATGTCGCTGCCCTCAGGGGTTAAAACCCCTGAGATTTCTCTGCCCTTCGGCACGGCTGAAGCCGTGCCCTGACGAGCGGGTTTGTGAGCTCTCTGAAGCACTACGTCGCAAGAAGGAGGTCTAGCTTGTTATCGCGGAGAGGATTGTCCACTGCGATCTTGGCGTTGGTTGTTGCCGGCGCGATGGCGTTTTTCATTCCCACTGCGGCAGCGCAGGAAAAGGTGTCGCTCACGGTCTCGGCGGCGATCAGCTTGAAAGACGCGCTGGATGAAATCGGCCATGTGTACGAGCAGGGCCATCCGGGAGTGAAAGTCACGCTCAATTACGGCGGATCGGGAATGCTGCAACACCAGATCGAGCAGGGAGCGCCGGTGGACATTTTCTTTTCGGCGGCCGAAAAGGAAATGGATACACTGCAATCGGAAGGGCTGATCATTCCCGAGACGCGGCGCGACCTATTGGCGAATCAGCTCGTGCTGATCGTGCCCGCCAATTCGACAAGCGTGAAGGATTTCGCAGATCTCGCGCGGCCGGACGTGAAAGTGATTGCGCTGGGCGAGCCGGCGACGGTGCCGGCGGGGAAGTACGCGGACCACGTGCTGAAGCATCTGGGGCTGCTGCCTGCGATCGAAAAGAAAATCGTGTTTGCAAAAGACGTGCGCGCCGTTCGGATGTACGTGGAAACAGGAAACGCCGATGCGGGGCTGGTGTATCGCTCGGACGCGCAGGGGTCGGCGAAGGTGCGCGTGGTGGCGGCCGCGCCCGCCGGGTCGCACGAGCCGATCCGCTATCCCGCGGCTATCATAAAGCAAACGAAGCATGAGGCCGCCGCGATTGCGCTGCTGGAATTTTTCAGCGGAGCGGAAGCGGGCGCGATCTTCGAGAAGTACGGCTTCGTAGCGCCGGAAAGAATCAGCCGAAAAAACTGAAGAGGCTACAATCCAGTGCCCATGGATTGGTCCCCACTCTGGATTTCGCTCGCGACGAGCGTGTGCGCCACTGCCATCACTCTGGTTGCAGGGCTTGCGGCCGCGGCGTGGCGCGAGCGCCGGCGCGGGCCTGCAATTGCGATCGTCGATGGAGTTCTTGTCCTGCCGCTCGTCTTGCCGCCGACCGTTCTCGGCTTTCTGCTCTTGCTGCTGTTTGGCCGCAACGGGCCGCTGGGAAAGCTGCTGCTGGCGTTCGGCGCGACCGTGGTGTTTTCTTGGCCGGCCACAGTGATCGCCGCATCCGTGGTGGCGTTTCCGCTGATGTACATCACGGCTCGCGCGGCGCTCGAACAGGTCGATCCTCGCTTTTACGAAGCGGCGCGGACGCTCGGCGCGCCGGAATGGCGCGTTTTGCGCGAAGTGGTTTTCCCGCTGGCCTGGCCCGGCATTCTGGCGGGAACGATTCTCTCGTTCGCGCGAGCGCTCGGCGAATTCGGCGCCACATTGATGCTTGCCGGAGATATTCCGGGAAAAACGGAAACGATTCCGCTGGCGATCTACTTCGCTGTGGAAGCCGACGAATTTCGCCGCGCGGCGGCCTGGTGCGGAGTGGACATCGCCATTTCCATCGTCCTTCTGGGCGGGCTTTACTATTGGACGCACGCGCAGGGCCCGGGCCGCTTGCGCTGGGCGCGGCGCTGACGTGGCTCTCGAACTCCAGGTCGAAAAGAAGCTGCGCGAATTCACGCTGGATGTTTCGTTTTCGGCGGCGGAAGAGCCTCTGGCGATCCTCGGCCCGTCGGGCGCGGGCAAGACGATGCTGCTGCGATGCATCGCCGGGCTCGAGCGGCCCGACCGCGGGCGGATCGTTCTGAACGGCAGAGGTCTCTACGACTCCGGGCGGCGCGCGGATGTTCCGCCCTCGGGCCGGCGCATCGGGCTGCTTTTCCAACAGTACGCGCTTTTCCCGCACCGCACGGTGGCGGAAAACATCGCGTTCGGCCTCGCCGGCCATCCGGCCGGAGGGCGCGAGGCGCGCGTGGCGGAGCTGGTGAAACGCGCGCACCTGGAAGGCCTGGAGGCGCGGCACCCCGGAGAGCTTTCCGGGGGCGAGCAGCAACGCACGGCGCTGGCGCGGGCGCTGGCGATCGAGCCCGAAGCGCTGCTTCTGGATGAGCCGCTCTCGGCGCTCGACACGCACCTGCGCAGCCAGGTGGAAATCCTGCTCCAGGAAACATTCGCAAAGTACCGCCGCCCGGCGATTCTCGTGACGCACAACATGGAAGAAGCGTACCGGCTGTGCAGCCGGCTGGTGGTGCTTTCGCGGGGGCACGTGGCGGCGGCGGGAGAGAAGGAAGCAATTTTCCGGCATCCGCCGACGCTCGAAGTGGCGCGGCTGACGGGCTGCAAGAATTTTTCGCGCGCCCGAGTCGTCGCCGATCACATCGTGGAAGCGACGGACTGGGGATGCCGGCTGCGCGTGGAGCAGCCGCTCGCGCGGCCGCCGGCGTACGTGGGAATCCGCGCGCACCACATCGGCTTCGCGGAAGCTCCGGCGCCGGGGAGTTCGGCGGAAAATACGTTTCCGTGCCGGCTGCTGAATTCCTCGGAAACGCCGTTTCGCATGACGCTGTTTCTGCGGCTGGAAAACGGGCCGGGAGAGCCCGGGGCGCCGCACCTGCAAGTGGAAATCTTCAAAGAGAAATGGGAGCGGCTGCGCGCGAGCCCGCAGCCGTGGCATGTGCAGCTTTCGCCCGAATCGCTTTTCCTGGTCGCGGAGTAATTTCGCGACGCGGTGCGGTTCCTCTGTGCACTCGATGGTTTGCTCAGTGCCCTCTGTGGTTCAGCCAGCGCAGCCAATCGAGGCCGCTTAACACAGAGTGCACAGAGAAAAGCGTAGAGGGCACGGAGGCGCGAAGGGCGCAGGCAAATCGGTGGGAATCGGCTGCCCAGGCACGGCATGCCGTGCCCCTACAGTAAAACCTTTCGAGCCGTGGTGTGATGAGAGGGATTTGGTGGGTGACTTCTATTTGAAATGGCGGACGAACTTGATGTCGCCGCCGTAGGTGCCGTTGATATCGCGCAGGAAAATGACGGAGAGGCCGCGCTTGACCGAATACTCGACCTGGATGAGCTGATACTGGTTCGAAGTGGCGGCGTTGGTTGAATAGGTGATGGTGAGGTCTTTCGAAAGTTGCTGCTCGATGGTGATGCGCGCGGCGGCGTTGGATTCGGTGGCCGTGCCGGCGATGAACGGGTCCACGCGGAAATGGCTGATGCCGAAGAGGCGCTCGATCCGGCCGCCCAGCCCCGAGGAAATCGCCTCGGAAAGCAGGGCGGTGGCGCCGTAGTTCTGCGAGCCGGCGGAAGAGCCTGAGCGCAGGCCGCCTTCCTCGCCGGTGCTGCCGAGGGCGAGCAAAGCGATGATGTCGGTATCCGGCAGCGGCGGGTCGGAGCGGTAGCTGAGCGAGAGGCGGCTGGCCGGCCCGGAAAAATTGATCGTGACTTCATACTGGCTGATGCGCGAAGTGGCTTCGATATTGAGGACGGGGTCAAGCCGGAACGGATTCGAGAAATTGAGGTCGCCGCGATTCAGTTTGAAAGTGTTGCCGCGAAAAGCCATCTCGCCGCCGAGCAGATGGATATTGCCGAGCAGCGCGGGACGGTCCCACGTGCCGCGGAGGCGGACGTCGCCGTCAATTTCGATTTGCGCGCCGGTCCATTCGATGCGCGCGCCGGGGCTGGTGTGCCCGCTCACGTCGAACGTCAGGCTGTGCAGGAAAGGCGAGGAAGAGCTCGGGCCCACGGAAGTTTGCGAAGCGGCGGCGAAGAACGAAGCGACGTCCACGCCCTGCCCGAACAGGATGCGCTTGACGTTCACCCTTCCGCTGAGCAGAGCCGCGTCGCTTGTGCCCGCCAGTTGCAGCGTGCCGCCCACCAGCCAGCTCAATCCGGCCGGATAGCGAACGCGGGTCTGCGGCGTGGTCGCGTTGATTTCGTAGCGCAGCGGGCCTTCGCCGTACGTGACGCTGCCGTTGAGCGTGAGCTGCCCGCCTCCCGCCTCGGCGGTGATGCGGTCGAAAAGCAGGCGGCTGCGGTCGAAAACGAATTCGCCCTTCACGTGGCTCAGGCCGACGGGAAAATCCGAGTAGTGAGCCGAAGCGTCCGCGACGCTCGCGCGCCCCGTGATCCGCGGCTTCGACATCGTTCCTTCCATCGACACGCGCACGTCGGCCTGGCCGTTGGCTTCGAGATCCGGCACGAAACTCCCGAGAAATTTCAGGTTCACCCCGCCGGCCAACATGAAGCGAATCGGGCGGTCGCGGTCGAAGCGCGCCGAGCCGCTGAGTTCGAGATCGGTATCGGAGCCGTAGATGTGCGCCTGGTCGATGCGCACTTCGTTGCGGCGGTAGGTGAGGCGGACCGGCTCCCGGTTTTGCAGTTGCACGAGCTCATAAATGAAAGAGATTTTTTCGATCTCGGCCTGGATTTCAATCAAGTCCGGCTGGCGAAGCGCTCCCGAAATGGTGAAGTGGCCGTCAACGCTGCTGTGCCCGCTGATCTGTTTCAAGTGCAGGCCCGCGACGAGGAAAGCGTTCATTTCGAACTGATGGACGGAAAGCCGGCCGGAGATGGGATTTTGGCCCGAGAGCCCCACGTCGAATTGGCCTTGCAGCCGCCCGATTCCGAGTTCGGACTCCATGGTGAAGTGCGCGTTTTGGCCGTCGGACACGACTTGGCCGCGGAAATCGCCCTGAATATCCGGGCCGACCTGGAGGCTCACAAGGCGAAGGCTCCCCTGCGCGGTAGGCGCGCGAACCGGCCCGTGGCCTTGCAATGAAAATTCCAGGCGCCCGGCAACCGGCAGGGAGGGGTTTTGCAGCGCGGAAAATTTTTCCAGTGGAATTCCGCTGCCGACGAGATTGAATTCCGCCTCCTGCTCGAGGGGATGATAGTCGAAGTCGCCGGTCACGCGCCCCGGCCCCGCGCGAAGATCGGCGCGAGTGAAGCGGAATTCGTCGGGCGCCAGATGAAGCTGGCCGCTGAGCCGGTCGAATCGGAATCCTTTCGCATCGATTTCCTCGAAAACGAAGTCGGCGTCGAACACCGGCGCCCGCCGCGTGCCGCTGCCGCGGTAAGTGCCGCTCAAGAAACCGGTGACCAGGTAGGACGTGCCGAACAGGCCCTGGATGTCGCTGGTGGGAGCGCGCGTGAGTTTCGTCTCGAGCCACCATTGGCTGTCGGGATTGAAGCTCCAGTCGCGGTCGAGTTGCAGCGTCACTTCGAGAGCCGCCGAAGTCTGCCCGCGTTTCACCGTGGCGCCGCTCAAGTGAAATGCGTCGGGAGAATATTCGAGTTGGCCGTCGATTTCGTCCCAGTAGAGCGTGTCGTAGCGGGCCTCCGTCGCATGCAGATGGCCGAAGAAAGTGGGGCCGGCGATGGGGCCGAGAATTCTTCCGTTCCACTGGACTTTTCCGGAAATCGAACGCGGGTCTTTCACATCGCCCAGCAGATCGTTGATGAAGTCGTCCCATTCCACCAGCCGCTCCGCGCGCACCTGCAATTCGATGGCGGAATCTTTCGCGCCGAGCGTGCCGGACATATCGAGCTCGGTGTGAGGAGTCGAGATCCGGCCCGGCTGGAGCGTGAGGATTCCGCCGTCGAGCGAGAAGTCGTAGTCGATTTGCGCGCTCACGGGATAGATTCCCGGGCGCGCCAAGGCCGGAGGAGACCACCGCGATTTTCCTTTCGTGCGAAAGTGCTTGAAGCCTTTCTCCCAGGTGTTCACCGAATCGACGTCCATCCGGGCGTCCCAGTGGAACGTGTCCACCGGAAAATTCTTGTTGTTCACCGCGTCGAACGCCGCGGCAAGGCTCACGCCGCGAAGTTGCGTCTGCGTGCGGAACGCCAGCGTGTTCACGTCCATTTCCAGCCGGCCGGTCACCTCTCCTCCAAGCGCGCGAATATGGAGATTGGGAACGACCAGGAGTTTTTTGGCCAGCTCGAAATCTCCCCACGTTTCGAAGCCTCGCGCGTGAAACCATTTGTACGGTAAATTGATTTCCCGCGTGGCGTAGTGCCCGCTCGAACTCCACTGGCCCAAGACGTAACGCGCCTGGCCGGAGAAATCCGTGGTGGCGTCGGGAATCAGCCGCTGGTGAAAAATCGTGCGCGCATCCTCGAGCGAAAGCCGCCCGCGATACCACAAATTCCAGTCGGCGCGCGCCATGCTGGGCAGTTGGACGCGCAGGTCGAGCTCGGAATGAGGAAGCTTCCAGCGGAGCTCATCAAGCTCGAAGGCATCTTTGCGCAGCGTGAATTTGGAGAAAAGATCGAACCGGAACGCGAGATCGCGCCGCTCGGCCAGCTCCACCTGCCGCCAATTCAACTGGCCCACGTAAGAAGGCGCGCCCGTGGGGGTGGTGGCCCAATGCAATCGGAATTCGAAATTTTGGCCGCGGACGGCGAGCGGAATTCTCCGGTCGTTCAGAAGCACGGAGCCGTCGCGCAGCTCGAGCCGGCCGATTTGCAGGTTCAGGAGCGATTCGTGCCAGGGCACGTGGCCGGTGCGAAGTTTCGGCGAGGGGAAATTGCTGCGCCCGTCCTTTTCGAAGTGGACGGCCAGGCGCGGCTGGTCGATCAGCAGATCATCGAGCGCAATTTTCCGGTCGAGGAACGAAAGGATGCGAAACGCCGCGGTCACCTGCGCGGCATGGAAAAGAGGCGGAGCGGCGGGGCCTTCCAAGCCGTGCAGCGTGAGGTCCTCGATTTCGACTCGCCGCTGCCACACGTGAAGACGAAAATTGCGAAGTTCCACGCGCGCTCCGGTGCGATCCGCAAGCTCGCGAAGAATCAGGCCGCGGACCCACCGTTCGACGATGCCCGACTCGATGAATGCGCATCCGGCGATGGCAATTCCCGCGGCCAGCAGCAGGAAGCGTTTCAACCAGCGCGACCAGCGAATTTTCACCGGCCCGCTCCCGGCGATTCCACGTCGATCTTCAAATGGCCGCGCGTATCGTCGAGCCACTTGGTGGCGCGATCGTTGATGCCGCGCTGGATCAGGACTTCGCGGATGGTGTCGGCCACCGAATCGAGCGGAGGAGCTTCCTGCCCGCGCGCCTTGAGTTGCGGCGCGAATTCTTCGTGGTAATAGATTTCCACCTGCTTATCGTCCACCTGCGCGGCGGGACGGAATCGAAAATCGATAAAGCGGGAAAGATAGAGCTGCTGCTCGAGCATGCGGCGCACGGCTGCTTCGGTAAGCCCCACGGCGGCGCAGCGGGCGCGAAAATCTTCCGCGGAGGCGAATTGCTTGACGAGCTGCGCGTAGGCGCGGTCCACATCCGCCGGCAAAGGGTGCGGATACTTGGCCGTGTTCGCTTCGCTGCGGACGATCCATTGGTCGGCCAATTCGCGCAGGAGGGCGGCATCGTCTTTCGCGCGGCCGTCGACGAGCTGCTGAAACGCCGCCAGCTCGCGGATTTCGCTATCGGTCAGCACGTCGTCTTCGATGCGCACGGCGATGGCGTCGACCTGCACGCCGCCGCCGCGCGATTGTTGCGGCCCGGAAAAAGGCGGCGTCTGCGCCGTGGCGCGGGGAATGCCGGGCGAGAGAAGAAGAGCAACGGCGCCGAGAATGAGTGACGCAATGCGCATCAGAAAATCGGTCCAATATTGAAAAAGAACTGAAACGCGGGGAGCCGGTACGACGCCGGCGTTGTCGCGGGCGGAACCACCGCTTCGTACCGCGCCGAATTGAGCTGATAGCCGAAGTCCACGCGCACGGGCCCGATGGGCGTCAGGTAGCGGACGCCGAATCCTACGGTGTGCGAAAAATAAGCGAGGTTGTTATTCGCCGGCGGCTTCCAGGCGAAGGAAATGTGGTTGACATCCTGGAACACGTTCCCGGCGTCGTAAAAGATCGTGCCCCCCAGCCGGTTCTCCACAATCGGCAGCCTCATCGGAAATCGAAGTTCCTGGTTGAAGGCCAGCAAGGCCAGCCCGCCGATGGGAAAGCCCGTGACCGGATCGCGCGGGCCGGCCTGATTGAGCGCGAATCCGCGAATCGAAGTGCCGCCGCCGGCGAAAAAACGTTCCGGCAGCGGAATATCTTCCTCGTGAGTGGGGTTGAGCGTTTTTTCGTATCCGAAGCGCGCCGAGCGCGCGAACACGAAGGCGCGGCCGAAAGGATGGTAGGTGGAATTCTGAAAGAAGACGCGCGAAAACGAGGCGCTCGACCCCATCGAACGCAAAGCGACGCTGGCGTCAACGGTATTGAAGTTCCCGCGCCGGGGATCGGCCGGATTATCTCGCCGGTCTCGCGCGTAAGTGACGCCGAAGCCCGAGACGAGCGTCGGCAGGCTTAAAAGCGGGATCTGCGCCGGATTGATCGTGGTGGCGATGTTGGAGACGAGCACGCGCCGGAAAAAATAGCGATAGAGCAAAGAACTCCCCGGAGAAAGCTGCTCGACCACTTGGAGCGCGCCTTCGTAGCGTGTCGAAGTAAACGTGTCCACGTCCTGCGTTTTGTCGGCGAAGCCCGTCAGTTGCAGGCTCAGCTTTCGAATGTTGAAAAAGTTGTCGGCCGTGTAGCTGAGGACGCCGCGGTATTCCAGCGTGCTGGCGCGCGCTTTCAAGGAAAGCGTCTGGGCGCGGCCGAACATATCGGAGCGGGAGATTTCGAAGATGCCGCGCGGGCTGGCGGCAAGCGTCGTGCCGGTTGGGTTCGTGCTGTTGCCGGCAATGCGCTGCACTTCGAATCCGCCGCCATATCCGATGGTGTAGCGCTTGGCTTCCTGGACGTTGACGATCATGGCTTTTTCGGGATCGGTGCCGTTGGGATTCTGCGGCGCGATGGTCACGCGGCTGAAGACGCCGAGGTTGTAAAGGCGCCGCTGCGATTCCACCACATCGCCTTCGCGCAGCGGCCCGCCCGGCTGAATCTGCACCTGGCGCCGGATGATTCCCGGGCGCGTGAATTGATAGCCGGTGAGCAGCACCTGGGAGACTTCGATCTTTTCACCTTCGCGGATGTGATAGGTGAGCTCCACCCGGTCGGGATCGTCGGCGGGCTGCACCTCTTCTTGAAAGCGGGCCTCGGGAAAGCCTTCGTTGTAATACATCGCCAGGATGTTGTTGCGGTCGCTGGCGACGTCGGCTTCGGAATACGGCTGCCCCGGAGTCGAGCCAATCACGGCCAGCAGCGCATCTTTGCTCATCGCCCGGTTGCCTTCGATCTGAAGCGAGGCGACGCGCGTTTGCGCTCCTTCCACAATGTGGAAGGTGACGTAGAGGCTTCCTTTTTTGCCTTTGTAATTGTCGTCCACCGTCGAAGTCACCTGCACGTCGCGGTAGCCGTTTGAAAGATAGAGAGCGCGAAGCGAATCGGCATCGGCGCGCACGAGTTGCTGGCTGAAGCGGCCGTTCGAGGCGAAAGACGCCGGCTGGAGCTGGAGCCGGCCCGAAAGCAGGCCGGTGCCGAAATATTTGTTGCCCTCGAAGCTCACGCCGGCGAGGCGGAAGCGGTCTCCGCGCGCGACTTCGTAGACAATCAGACGCTCGCCATTCGCGCCGCTTTGCGAGCTCACCTGCACGTTCGCGTCGAAATAGCCCTGCTTTTGGAGTTGATCGCGGATGTTGCGCCGGCCTTCCTGGAGCAGGTCTTCATCGACTGCGCCCTCGGCATAGATCGGCAGGAGGCTTTTGATTTTCCCCTTGCTGAGATGCGCGCCGGTGACATTCACCTGCACGCGCGGTCCGGCGACCACTTCCAGGTGCAGCGGCACGCGATTTGCCGCGGCGTTGTATTCCGCGGGAGCGGCCACGGCGCCCGCGCCGAGGTACCCCTGATCGACCAGATAATTCTTCAGGCGCTGCGTGGCGCGGGAAATGCGCACGGAGGTGAATTCATTTTTGTTCTTGATCTTTGTCCGGCGGAGCAGCTCGGCATCGGGATAAGGCGTTTGATTGGTGAGTCGTATTTCGCCGATCAGCGCGCGAGGCCCGGGATCGACGTGGACGGTGATGTCCATCTGGCGCGTGTCTGGGTGCGGCTCGAGGTCCCACGCGACTTTCGGCAGATAGAAGCCGTCGGCGTGCAGCGCATCTTTCAACCGGCCGATCGCGTCGCGCAGCGAGCTATCGCGGAAGGGCTCGCCGAGATTCAGGCGCATCGCGGCGAGAACAGCGGGCTCGGTGGGCGGCTCTTTCAGGCCATCGATGCGGATCACGTTGTTGTAGAAGTTGCGCTCGACGATGAAATCCACGTGGAGGCCGTCCGATTGCTCCGCAGCAGCAACGCGAATTTCCGAGAAATCGCCCAGGCGATAGAGCGCGCGCAGAGTTTCGCGCTCGTCGGCGAAATCGAACACCTTGCCCGCTTCCAGAGGGAGGGAGGGAGGAATCCGCGGGACGGGTTTTCCAGACTCATCGACGATGCGAACTTCCGCAACGCGCTTGCCTTCCACCGCCGGGATTTGCGCGGCGGCACAGGACGGCAAGAGGAGGCTGAAGGCGAGTCCCCGCGTTATCCTCATCGCAGACCGGGCCGCGAGCCGGACTCGCGTGAACGTTGATTTCCGCGGGATTTTCATCGTCCAAGAAATGAGAAGGCTAGAATAGCGTCATTGGCTGCCCGGCGTAAAAGAGGGATATGATGAAGTTCGAAGCCGGAAACACTCGATGAATCGCGACGAACGCGAACGATATTCGCGCCAGATTCTTTTCGCCGGAATCGGCGAGGCGGGCCAGGAAAAGCTGCTGGCGGCGAAGGCTGTGCTGGTGGGCTGCGGGGCGCTTGGAACCGTCGCGGCGAACCTTCTGGTGCGCGCGGGCGCCGGCGAGCTGCGAATCATTGACCGTGATTTTGTGGAGGCTTCGAATCTGCAGCGGCAGACGCTGTTCGAGGAGGCGGACGCGCGCGATGCGCTGCCGAAAGCCGTCGCCGCGGAACGCCGGCTGCGGGCGGTCAACTCGGGGGTGCGCGTGGAGGGGGTTGTCGCCGATCTCACGGCCGAGAATGCGAGTTCCCTGCTTGCAGATTTCCCGCTGATTCTCGATGGGACCGATAACTTCGAAACGCGGCTGTTGCTGAACGACGTGGCGATCTCGCTCGGTGTTCCGTGGATTTATGCGGCGGCCGTCGGCAGCTACGGCGTGACGATGACGATCCTGCCGGGCGAAACCGCGTGTCTCGCGTGCTTGCTCGAAGGCGAGGGCGAATCCGCGGCAATCGGTGCGGAGGCGACGTGCGATACCGCAGGAATTCTGAACGCTGCGGCAGGCGTGATCGCGTCGATCGAAGCGGGCGAAGCGATCAAGATGCTTGCAGGCAAGCGAGAAGCTTTGCACGGCCGGCTGGTTTCGTGCGACGTCTGGACGGGAGCGTTTCGATCGATCCGCGTGGCGCGAAATCCCGATTGCCGCGCGTGCGTCCGCCGCGAATTCGATTACCTCGCCGGCGAAGCGCAGCCGCACATTACGATGTGCGGGCGCGATTCCGTTCAGATCCACGAGCGCGCGCGCAAGCTCGACCTGGCAGAGCTGCGCCGCAGGCTTGCGAACGGCTCCGCCGCCGAAGTGCGCAACAACGAGTTCCTTCTGCGCTTCTCGGTGCCGCCCTACGAGATGACCATTTTTGCCGACGGCCGCGCGATTATCAAAGGAACGAAAGATCCGGCGGTGGCGCGGTCGCTTTATGCGCGGTACATTGGCGCATGAATGCAGCTTCCTGCCGCGGACGGGCACGGCATGCCGTGCCCCTGCAAGATATAGGCGAGCTCGATGCGGCGGAGGGCGTCGAGAACGCGAGGCGGCTGCTAACCGACGAAGCGGCGCAGGGCGGACTGGCGCATGGCGGCGCGGTCGATATTTTCGCGGCAGTTCATCAGGGTGAGCAGCGTGCTCAGAATGCGTGCCTTGATTTCATCGCTCATGGGATAGCCGCTCGTGGCCGTCTTCACCAGAGTTTCGCCGCGCGAGGCGATTTTCTGCATGAATTCGTTGTGGCGTTCGTGGCTGTTTTTTCCCAGCGCCGATTCGCGCCGCATTTCGGCGCACTCCTGCTCGATGAAAAGCGTGTAGTGAAGGATGCACATCTGCTCGGCGGCAAGTCCCGAGGGGACCTGGATTTTGCATCCCTTTGCGGTGCACGTTTCCGGCACAGACACACCTGACACAATCTCTTTTTTTGTAGCACCTGCCGGACTTGAATTCCACCGGACGGCCCCAGCATGGTTCCAATCAGATAGCAGCGCGGGCCCGCGATTTCGAGCGCGCGGGCCAAGGCGGCCGATCGAAACCGGCACAATCGGGAGGGCATCTAAAAAGATGTAAGGATCAAAGAAAGGAGGTTCGAAGTGAATCAAATCATACGCAATTTTGCTGGCACCATTCTTTCCATCATTCTTTCCCTGCTATTCATGTTGGGCATGGCCGCCGGAGTGAGCGCCGCGCCGAAGAGCACGCAGGCTCCTCGCGATGCGGCGCAGTACGAGGCGTGGCTCGCCGATCAAGTGCGGCACAAGCTGGTGATGCTGCCGTGGTACTCGCTGTTCGACAATCTCGAGTATCGAGTGGACGGCACCAAAGTGACGCTTTCGGGGCAAGTTTCCCAGCCGTTCCTGAAGGACGACGCCGCATCCGCAGTCAAGAAGATCGAGGGCGTGACGGCCGTGGACAATCAGATCGAAATCCTGCCGCTTTCGCCCAACGACAACCGCATTCGCCGGCAGGAGCTGCGGGCGATTTATTCCTTCCCGTCGCTTCAGCGCTATGGAATCGCGCGGGTTCCTTCGATTCACATCATCGTGAGAAACGGAAACGTGACGCTCGAAGGCGTGGTGGCGAATGAGGCGGACAAGAACGTCGCCTACATCCGCGCCGACGGGGTGCCCGGCGTTTTCTCGGTGACGAACAACCTGCGCGTCGAAAAGAAAAGCTGACGCTCCCGCAGCAGAGGCCGCGCGCCGCGTGGCCTCTGCTTCCGTTTTTTCCCGCCGCATTCTTATTTCACACTGGCGCCCAGAGAGCCCGGCGACATGGGCGCCGCCGGCTGCTCCTGATCGCCCGCGCGGAACTGGGTCCACGGCCCGGCGTTCATGTCGCGGAGAATCGAAGCCTGCCAGGAATATTCGGGGTGCATTTCCAAAAACTTTGCTGCGTTGAAATTTGTGCCGCAGGGATGGCCCATACGGGCAATGAGAGACATGTCTTTCGCCATGGCGCTGTCCATCACTTTTCCCTGCACCGCGCCCATCGGCTCGAATGCGGCCGAGCCGAAATTCGGGTCATCTGCGGGGTCTGTGTCGCCGTGGCCGCAAAGAGTGCGGCGATCGGCGCCCGCCTTCTTTTCGTAAGTATCGAAGTGGTCAGAAAGGAAAATTTCCCCCAACTCGACGTCCAGCTTGCCTTTATTGGGCTCCATTAAATGTTCCCAGCGGGCGCGGCGGGCGTTGGGCGAGCTGGCCATGTCCTTGGGGTTGAAGGTGGTGTCGGCCTTCATGACTTCGGGATCGCTCGGGAAATTCGAGCCGATGAAGTAACCGTCCATGGTGCGATAGAGCTTGGTTTTCTTCAGGCCCAGCTCGAACTGCGCGATTTCGCCGGTCTTGCGATCGCCGAGCAGCCAGTCGTTGGCGTAGCCGCCGTTGTTTCCTTCCAGCATGATTTTCACGAAGTCGTCAATCGAGGCGGCGTACTGCATGGCTTTGCGTGCGCGGGCGAATTCGGCGATGCCGTTGGGGTCCCAGCCGTGGAAGGCGGAGATGGTGGTCTCGGTGATCATCATTCCGGCGGAGTTCACGGCAAAATCGTCGTCGCTGACGATGACGCCGGGAAAGCCGTCCATCAGGATGCGGTAGCCGCGGTCGGGAGCAATATCGAACAGGATGTTCCAGCGCTCGCCGTTCGAGTAGCTGGTCCAGTTGTTGTGGGCCATCACGATTTGATGGTCCTTGGTCCAACTGCCGGTGGCGACGAAGGCGCTGCAATTCCCCGGGCTGTGAAGAGCGGGGGCGTTGGCAGCGTGCGTCTGTTCGTTGAGCCAGGGAACGTAATAGCCGGGAAGCTCTTCGAAAGCGTTCATGGCCACGATGTCGTCGCGATCGAGTTTCACTTTGCGCGCTTCCAGGCCGACCACGATGCCCTGGATTTCCGCTTGATAGTCGGGATCGATTTTCGGCCAGAGCATCTCGCGGGCGGCGCGGCGGAAAAACTCCCAGTCGCGCTCGGTGGTGTGGGTCATCTGGAGGCGGACGGATTGGAAAGCATCGGCAATTTCAGGAGCGAGAAGGTAGCCGTGTTGATAGCCCAGGTCGAACGGCGCGCCTTCGAGATGGACATAAATCCATCCGCCGCGCTCGAAGCGGTAGGCTTTCGCGAGGTGCGGGTCGTTCGAATAACTTTGCGCCGCGGCTGCTTGGGCGGCATGGCGGCTGCCGAGGACGAGCAGTTGCGCGGCAGCAAGTGCCGCTGCCAGCGTGATCAATAGCGTGTACGACAGGCGATTCCGGTCCGAGGTCATCGGCCAATCTCCCGCGAGGCTGGTTTTCGAGCGAGGGCCATGTTAGGCGGGGCTCCAGCGAGTGTCAACGAGGGGGAAAGGCGTGTGAACTGTGACCGGTGATCAGTGGCCAGTAAGATTGGACCCGCGCCGCGCGAGACACGAAAACTTTGGATCATAAGTGTCCGGATGCAGGATGTGCTCACGGCAGGCGAAGATGGAATCACGGGGTCGGGTTGGCGATTGAGGCAAGCCGCCGCCGTTTGTTTTGAGTGAGTTACGGCGATTTTCAATTCGTCGGGTTGGCGATTGAAAAAATCATACCCTTCCTTCGTCAGGGCAGGGGCGAAAGGGGAAAAATCGGGGGGCAGCGGAGGCAGAGGACGCAGAAGTTGCAAAGGGGCTCCCTGAACGAGGCTCGCATCCGCTCCGCCATCCGGCCCCTCGATTCGAGTTTTGCGTTCCAGAAGCAAGTCTTTCTCCGCCAGGGGTTAGATGCTGGGTCTGAGCCGCCAGTCAACCGGCGAGGGAAGGAATTGCGCGTGGGAGAAAGTCGGGAGGCGGGGGGTGAAAACTGGAGAGGCCGGAGAGTCAAAATCCAAAGGTCCAGTGGGGAAGAGGGTGGAGCACCCTACTGGTCAGTGAAAGTTGAACTCAATGGTCTCGAGGGTCTCTTTCGGAGCGGCTTCGTACTTAAACTCCTTTGCGGCCACAAGAGAAGCGCTGGCCAGTAGAGGACTGCCGCCGAGAACTTTCGCTTCTTTCACACGCCCGTTGGGCAAAACCGCCACTTCGATTTTCACCTTGCCGCTCAGGTGATATTGCTTGGCCAAGGCCGGGTAAGCCGGCTCGATCTTGGTGACAACGGCGCGCCCGGTTGACTGGGGGCTGCTTTCCTGGCCGTAGGTGGGAATTTGTAATGCTGCGACGCACAAGAGGAGAAGTCCCAGGCTGACGCGCAGAAGATGGATGATTCGCCGCATCTTGCTCCCTCTGGAAGCATGAACAGCCCGCCCGACTCCGGCAATAGAGCGGTGGTACCAGTGTCGAGAGGCTTAACACCTGGCCAGGTTCAGTTGTTGGCAGGCGCGCGAGGTCGAGAGATCTTTGGCGCCCCGGCCGTCGCGCCGACCTTTATCTTCTGAGCTGGAAATAAGCCGCTATTGATTGGAGGGGTGGGCGAATTTGCTGAGCAGGACTTCCTGTTCGTGCATGGGAGAAAAACTCTCGCAACAACTCAACAGGCGCGCGATCACGTGGAAATAGAAAGCGTTGTTGTCGCTATCGCGCAGGTCCGCGGGCGTGTCCCACACGGAAATGGCCATGGCGTCGCGGCTATCGGGCTCGGCGCCGCGCAGCATGATTAGAACGCGAAAGCCGGGAAGATTGTCCATCGCGGGAATCAGCGACTGGACGGTGGAAGTGAACTCTTCGACCTTGCCGGGGCGAATGCGATAGTGCGTCACGCGCGCGACCATGGCGCCTCCTGATGCGGGAAGGAAGCACGGAAATGGGCGAGATTCTACCGCGAGGGATGAGGCGGGTAAACGGGCAGCGGGGAGGAGGCGCCGGAGAATTTCAGATTTGAAATTTGAAATTTCAAATTTGAGATTTGAAATTGAAATCCGAAATTGGAATTTTGAGGGAGGAGAGCGGCAATTGGATGGATTGCTAGAATCGTTGACACGTTTGCGTGCGACCGTATAATGATTTGCTCGCCCGGACTGCGCCCAGAAGTTCGGAACCAAGCCGAAAGACGACTGGAGCCCTCTCGTGATGTGGTCGCCTACACTCGCGCTGTGCCTCGCGCTCGGAACGGGTCCGCTGACGAGCTACTGGCACAAGCTGACCGACCAGACGTTTACCGGGCTTTACACGCCGAACGCGTTCGATCTGGCCGTCATGCTGCCGTATTTTTTCGTCATGGTGATTCTGGCGGCGTACGGAATCCACCGGTACGCGCTGGTTTACAACTACTTCAAAAACCGGAAACGCACGGCCGGGCCGCCGCCGGAAATTTCCGAGTGGCCCCGGGTGACGGTCCAGCTTCCCATCTATAACGAGCGGTACGTGATCGAGCGGCTGATCGACGCCGTCGCGCTGTTCGATTACCCGCGCGAGCGGCTGCAAATTCAGGTGCTCGACGATTCGACCGACGAAACGCAGCAGGTGGCGCGCGATTGCGTCGAGCGCTACCAGCAGCTCGGCCTGACCATCAGTTACCTGCACCGCGACAATCGCGAGGGATTCAAGGCCGGCGCGTTGCAGGAAGGCCTGTGTTCAGCGGAGGGCGAGCTGATCGCCATCTTCGACGCGGATTTTATTCCGCCGGCCGATTTTCTCCGCCGCACGGTGCCCTATTTCGCCGCGCCCAAGCTGGCGATGGTGCAAACGCGCTGGAGCTACATCAACCGGCACTACTCGCCGCTCACGGAAGTCGAGGCGATCCTGCTCGACGGCCACTTCGTGGTGGAACATTCGGCGCGGTTCCGCAGCGGAGTGTTCTTCAATTTCAACGGGACGGCGGGCGTGTGGCGGCGCACGGCGATCGACGACGCCGGCGGCTGGCAGCACGACACGCTCACCGAAGATACGGACCTTTCCTATCGGGCGCAGCTTCGCGGCTGGCAGTTCATTTACCTGCCGGAGATCGATTGCCCTTCGGAATTGCCCGTGGAAATGAATGCGTTCAAATCGCAGCAGGCGCGCTGGGCCAAGGGGCTGATGCAGACGGCGAAAAAAATTCTGCCGCGCGTTTTCCACGCGGATGTGCCGCCGGCGGTGAAGGCCGAAGCGTTCTTCCATCTCACCGCGAACATCAGCTACCCGCTGATGGTGTTTCTCTCGATGATCCTGCTGCCGGCGATGATCGTGCGGTTTTATCAGGGATGGTTTCAGGTGATCGTGATCGACCTGCCGCTGTTTCTCGCGTCCACGTGCTCGATTTCGTCTTTTTATCTGGCGGCGGAGCGCACGCTGTATCCGAAAACGTGGAAGCGCACGTTTCTCTACCTGCCCTTCGTGATGGCCGTGGGCATCGGGCTTTCCGTGCGCAACGCGCTAAGCGTGCTCGAAGCGATTTTCGGAGTGAAATCGGAATTCGTGCGCACGCCGAAATATCGAATCGGCGCCGGTGCGAAAGAGCGCGGACATTGGGCGAGAAAGACGTACCGCAAGAGCGCCGGCTGGATGCCGTTTGCCGAAGTGCTGCTCGGGCTGTATTTCGCGGCGGCGGTGGTGTACGCGGTGCAGAACGAGAATTACGCGACCGTTCCGTTTCTGCTGCTCTTCGTGTGGGGCTATCTCTACACCGGGCTGATGTCGCTGGCGCAAACGTACGTGGAACGCCTGCGCTTCGGCGTGGAAGCCGGCGAGGTGCGGCCCGCGTCCACCGGCGCGCCGGGATTCTAGTGGACCGCACAGGCCGGTTGCTCCGAAATCTTCAATCGGCGCGTCTAAGGAAATCAGGATGAAAACTACACGCTACACGATTCGCTTCACGCTCGCCCTGTTCGCTGTGCTCGCGGCCGCATGGTTCGCGCAGGCGCGCTTTCGGCAGCCGAACGCTGAATACCAGGCGCGGCGCGCCAAGCTGCGAGGCCAAGTGGATGGGCCGGTGGTCCTTTTCGGCTACACGAGCCGCAACGAGGCGGGTGAAGTGGCGGTGTTCTACCAGGAAGAAAATTTCTACTATCTGACGGGCTACAGCGAGCCGGATGCCGCGCTCCTCTTAGTTCCGGATGGCCCGGGCGCGCAGGGCCCGAGCGAAGTGCTCTACTTGCCTCCGCGCGATCCGCGGCGCGCGAAATGGGAAGGGCCGAAGCTGGGGCCGGATGATCCAAGCGCTCCGGAAAAAACTGGCGTGCAGGCGGTGAAGCCCTTTCCGGAATTGCGCGGCGACCTGGTAAACCTGGCGAAGACGTATCCGAATTTTTACACGCTGCTGCCGAAAGGGCCGGAAAACGGCTACCCGCATCTGGCCACCTGGAGCGGCTGGGTGCGCGAAGTGCTTCCCGCGTCCGAAATCCACGACGCCACGCCGGTGCTGACGGCGATGCGCATGGTGAAGACTCCGGGAGAATTGGCGCTGCTGCAAAAAGCGATCGACCTTTCGATGGACGCCCATTTCGCGGCGATGAAGATGATGCGGCCGGGACTGTACGAATACCAGGTGGCGGCGCGGATGAAAGAAGTGCACGAGATGGGCGGATGCTCGCGCGAGGCCTATTCGCCGATCGTCGGCGCGGGATTTTATTCCACGGTGCTGCATTACGACGCGCTCGACAACGAAATCAAGGATGGCGATATCGTGGTGCTCGACGTGGCCTGCGAATACGGCGGCTACGCCGCGGATATCACGCGCACGCTTCCTGCCAGCGGGAAATTTACGGCGCGGCAGAAGGAAATCTACGAGGTCGTGTTAGGCGCGCAGAATGCGGCGCTCTCGGCGGCGAAACCCGGAGTGTACATGCGCGAGCTCCAGCAGATCGCCACGGAATATATCGACACGCACGGGAAGGACCTGCACGGCAATTCGCTCGGCCAGTATTTCATCCACGGGATGGGCCACGGCCTGGGACTCGATGTGCACGACCCCACGAACTATAACCTCCCGCTTCAGGCGGGCATGGTCCTCACCGACGAACCGGGGATTTATATCCCGGAGGAAAATCTCGGCGTGCGGATCGAGGATGATTTTCTGGTCACCGAGAAAGGAAACATACTTCTTACCGCGCGGCTGCCGCGTCGCGTGGATGAAATCGAAAAAATCATGGCCGAAGGGCGCGCCCATCCGCAGCCTCAGGCCGAGTAACCCGCGACCCCAATGCGCGCGTTTGACCGCATGCGATGCGGGCCGCTATAATTCTCGTTCAAGCTCAGCGCAGTTTTTTGCTGAGCCGGGTTCGGCGACGATTCGCCTGCCCCTTTGAAACGCCCCCCGCGGGGAATTTCAAGCAATTATTCGGGAGTTTTGGATGAGCACGCTCAAAGCAACACTTTTGCGCGCCGGGATGATCATCAAGCACGACGGCGACCTTCACATGGTTTACAACGTGGACCACCGCACGCCCGGCAACAAGCGCGCGGCTATGCAGACGCGCATGCGCAACCTGCGCACCGGCTCGATGATCGATTACCGCTTCCGGGCGGAGGAATTCGTGGAAAAAGTGGTGGTGGACGAGTTGGAGTTCGAATACCTCTACAGCGACGGCGACGGCCATCACTTCATGAACACGGAAAATTACGAGCAGTTGCAACTGCAAAACGACATCGTCGGGGATGCGAAGGACTATCTCATCGCCAACATGCCGGTGAAAATCGAATATTACGACGGCAAACCAATCGGCGTGCTCCTGCCCGACACGGTGGACCTCACCGTGGTCGAGACCGAGCCAAGCATCCAGAAAGCCACCGCCAGCGCGGTGATGAAGCCGGCGAAGCTCGAAACGGGCCTGGTGATCAACGTCCCGCCGTTCGTCGGCACCGGCGACAAAGTGAAAGTGGACACCGCCGAAGCCCGCTACATCCAGCGCGTGCAGTAGTATCGAATCTCTGCTTCACAATCTGCGCCTACTTCAGGCCTTCAACTAGATACAAATCGGAAAGGGTGCGGTTGTAGGAGTACACGTAGGATTTTCCATCGGGCGTGTAGATAAAGCTGTCCACGCTACCCACACCGGCTGAGTCAGGTGGCGTGATCTGTCTCCAAAGCGTCCTCTTACCTGACGCGAGATCGAGCTTGTAGACAACGGTGGGCAGCCCCGCTGCATTGCGAACGTAAATGGATTGACTGTCTCCGGTAAATCCCGCCACCCGGTCCTGATCTTCAAGGCCCGGGATCGCACGAGCTTCTCCGCCGTCCACTGGAAATACTGCCCGTTTTCCGTCCACCCCGAACCCGATCGCCAGTTTCCCATCGGGGGAAAGAGAAACCGCCGCCATCGCACCTCCTTCCGGGCTGATCGGTTTGGGTGGTCCACCCTGCAAGTCTTGAACCCACAGCCGCGGCGCATGTTCAGGTTCACTTCCGAAGAAGACGATCCGTTTTCGATCCGGAAGCCACCGGGCGGCAATGTGGTCAATCACGTCATGGGTGATCGTTTTGGATTCGCCTGCTTTGAGCGGCAGGAGGAAAAGCTGCTCGGGCGTCGCGTGCGTCGCGACCAGCGCCCAATTCCCATCAGGCGAAAAGGCCTGCACATTGCCCTCCCCCAGATGGATTGCCGGAGAACCGTCCGTCCCTCTTACGTATACCTTGTAAGTCTCGCCGCCCGCTTCGCCGTATTCGCCAAAAAGCAAAGTTCGGCCATCCCGGGAAAGATCGATGGGCAACGAGGCATCAAACCAGGAGAGCTCTTCCTCATTTGGGTGCCCCTGGATGTGGCCCTTTATTTCCGTTCGAACATTGTCGCGCTTGAGCAGCACACGCCCATCCTGGCTGATGTCGAGCAGCATGAGCGCGGCCGGAACCCGCACAATCAGCCTTTCGTGTCCAGAGAGAGTCACCGCATGCAAAGCGCGCCCCACGCCGGCTTTTGTGGCGGTGAACCAAATTTCTTCGCCGGTCGGAGACCACGCTAAGCCTTCGGCGCTGATCCAGCCGCTCGAAAGTACCCGGTGATTGCCAGCGGTGTCCGCGATTGCCACTTCTCCGCCGTCGTCTTGCAGCAATGGGTGATGAAGAAAGGCAACCTGATCTCCCTTTGGCGAAACTCGGACGTCTCCGATCCATCCGGGCGTCTTGAAAATCACCTTTCCGATGGGGAACTCGAGCTGGCCGAATCCACGCTCCCCTCGGGCAATCGCCAGACTGGAGCCGTCCTTGGACCAATCGGCCCAGTTGACGCGGTCGAGAATCTCGCGGGGTGCCCCGCCCGCGAGAGGCATCCGCGCCAGAGTCCCGTATTGCTGGAACGCGCCGTACCGGCTTCGCAGTGAAATTGCCATTTCACCCGTGGGGGACATCGCGAGAATCTGCGAGCCGGCAAAGCCCAGCGACATGGACTCAGGGCTGCCGGCGCGGGTCGAGTAAAGTTCCTGCGGTTTTCCGTCCCAGGCGGCGCTGTAAATAATGGTTTGCCCGTCCGGCGCAAATCGTGCTGAAAACACGGTGCCGCGTCGATAGGTGAGCTGGTGATAGATGGGCTGTGCGGCCTGGGGCTGCCGCTTGGCGATAAAAATTCCTCCAACCAATCCTGCGGCCAAAGCGACGGCAGCGGCAATGGCACTAGGAACCCATGCGCTCCTCACCGGAGCTTGCGCGGCGGGAAGCGTTCTTATCGTGGTGGAGAATCCGGATCCTGCGGTCGAACGCCCGGAATCCGTTTCGCGCTTCAGGCGCTTCAAGTCCGCGCGCAGCTCGGCGGCCGTCTGGCAGCGCATTTCGCGGTCTTTCTCGAGCGTTTTCGCGAGGATGATTTCGAATTCGGGTGGCAAATCTGGATTCACGCGCGACGGCGGCGCGGGGGCGCGATTCAGAATCGCCTCTGCAATCACGCCGGATGTGGCGCCGGAAAATGCCTGGCGGGCGGTGGCCATCTCGTAAAGGACCGTTCCGAAGCTGAAAAGATCCGTGCGTGCATCGAGGTCGTCGCCCCGAACTTGCTCCGGCGACATGTACGCAATGGTGCCGACCGCCGTGCCGGGACTCGTGAGCAGTTGCTCGCCTGCGAGCGTGGGCATGGCGGAACTTCCCGCGCCGACGCCCACGCGCTCATGCGAGACTTTCGCAAGACCGAAATCCAGAACCTTCGCCTGTCCGCGCCGCGTAACAAAAATATTTGCCGGCTTGATATCACGATGAATGATTCCCTTGGCATGCGCCGCATCTAATGCATCGGCAATTTGAATGCCCAGGTCGAGTACGAAGTCCAGCGCCAGCGGTTTTTCGGTGATGCGATGCTTCAGCGTCTGGCCTTCGAGCATTTCCATGGCGATGAAGGGAGTTTGCTCGCCGTCGTAATCAGCCACGTCGATTTCATAAATCGTGCAGATGTTCGGATGATTCAGCGCCGAGGCGGCGCGGGCTTCGCGCTGGAATCGCTCAAGCGTGGCGCGGTCCTTCGAAAAGCCTTCGGGTAGAAATTTCAGAGCCACTTGGCGGCCGAGCTTGGTGTCCTCGGCCTTGTAAACCACGCCCATCCCGCCGCCGCCGAGTTTTTCCAGGATTTGATAGTGCGAGATGGTTTTGCCGATCATGCGTGCACTCGTGGGAAGCGCGTGATGTTAGGCTGCGGATTCGCTGCAAGTCAAGCTGCGGCGATTGACTTGATTGGGCGCGCGCCCTAATGTGGCTGCTTCCTTGCGGCGTGGAGCGCGCGTGATCGAGCGATATTTCCGGCTTGCCGAAAACCAGACCAGCGTGCGGCAAGAGCTGCTCGGCGGGCTCACCACGTTCATGACGATGGCGTACATCATCGTGGTGAACCCGCAAATACTTGGGCAAGCCGGGATGCCGCCTGAGGGCGTGCTCTTCGCCACCTGCATTTCCGCGGCGGCGGCCACGCTGGTGATGGGACTTTACGCCAATTATCCCATCGCGCTGGCGCCGGGAATGTCGCTCAACGCGTACTTCACGTATTCGGTCTGCCTGGGGATGCACATTCCGTGGCAGACGGCGCTGGGAGTGGTGTTTTTTTCGGGCGTGCTGTTCGTGCTGCTCACGGTCACGCGGGTGCGCGAGCAGATCGTCAACGGCATCCCGGATTGCCTGAAGCACTCGACCGCGGCGGGGATCGGGATGTTCATCGCGTTTGTGGGCATGCGCAATGCGAAGCTGGTGGTTGCGAATCCCGCCACGTTCGTCAGCATTGGCAATTTTTCCGACCGCGAAGTGCAAGTGGCCTGCTTCGGGCTGGCTCTGACTCTTCTCCTGATGGCGCGGAAGCTGCATGGAGCGATTTTGCTGGGGATTTTGGGCACCACGCTGCTTGGAATTTTCCGCGGGATGGCGCAATGGCCGTCGGCGATCCTCTCGATGCCGCATCCCTCGTCGACATTTTTGAGGCTCGACCTGCGCGGGGCCGTTCACCTCGGATTGCTCGAAATCATTTTTGTGTTTCTGTTCGTCGATCTCTTCGACAACGTGGGCACGCTCGTGGGCGTGTGCGAGCAGGGCGGATTTGTGCGGGACGGGAAAATTCCTCGCGTCGGGCGCGCCTTGCTCGCCGACGCTGTGGGAACCGTCTTCGGCTCGCTCACCGGGACGTCCACGGTGACGAGCTACATCGAAAGCGCCGCGGGAGTGGCTGCTGGAGCGCGCACGGGCCTGGCCAATATTGTGGTGGCCGCGCTGTTTCTCGTGGCCGTCTTTTTTTCGCCGATCGCTACGGCCATTCCCGGATTCGCTACGGCGCCGGCGCTCATCGTAGTAGGCGCGCTGATGACTGAATCAGTCGCCTATGTCCGCTGGGCAGATTTTACGGAAGCGTTTCCAGCGTTCGTCACCGTGCTGGCCACTCCGCTCACGTTCAGCATCGCCACGGGGTTGAGCCTCGGTGTGATTTCCTACGCCGTAGTGAAAATCGCCGCCGGAAAATTCCGCGAGGTAAGCGTGCTCCTCTGGATTCTTACAGGATTATTTATTCTTCGATATATCTATCTTGCGGTAGGCTGAGCAGGAAAATTTTCGATGCGTGTGTGTCCGAGTTGCGGAAAGAGGTTTAGCAGCTTTTCTTTCGGGTCTGCCCGGCCGTCGGAATGTCCCGACTGCAGGAAAGCGAAGGCGAGTTCGTCCGCGATTTATGATTCCGGGACAGCAGATTCGCAAACACAGCCTGCGGCTAGAACCACCGGCAGACTGCCTTTAGTGACCCTGACCCTGATCGCAATCAATGTGCTTGTCTATGTGGCCATGGGGGTCAGTGGCGTTTCCTGGGTGGAGCCGAGCGTTAGCGACGCAATCCGCTGGGGCGCAGATTTCGGCGTGCTGACGCTAGCCGGCCAATGGTGGCGGCTTCTGACGAGCGTCTTCGTGCACTTCGGCATCATCCACCTCCTGTTTAACATGTGGTGCCTGTGGGATCTGGGACTTTCGCTTGAGCCATTGATGGGGAGGCGCGCGTTCGCTCTGATGTATCTTGCGAGCGGGATCGCAGCGAGCACGGTGAGTCTCGGCTGGAATCAATGGCGTGTGAGCGCGGGCGCATCCGGCGCGATTTTTGGGGTCGCAGGCGCTCTGGTGTCGTATCTGATTTTGAAGAAGGCGCCGCTCCCGAAGGAGACCCTCCGCCGGCGTCTGAAGAGCCTCGCCGTGTTTATCTTCTACAATCTCTTTTACGGCGCGCTCCGGTTCGGAGTTGACAATTCTGCGCACCTTGGCGGTTTGATCGCTGGAATGATCCTCGGCGCGTTGATTCCTGCTGTTGCCCCGACAGCAACGCCAGCCGAGGCGTCGGCGGGTGGGCTGCTTGTTGGATCGCCGGCGCGGTTGGGCGAATCCAGCGAACGGATGGCGCGAGGAGCGGTCCTGATGCTGGTGGGCGCCGGCTACTCAGCGCTCATTTTTATCGGGTTATATCAGATCGCAAGAAAACACGCAGCCGAGGCACACTACGGCGCCGCGGCGCTGCAAATCCAGCGCGGAAATCTGGCCGCCGCCATTCCGGAATTGCAACAGTCGATAGCACTAAATCCCAAAAGTGGTGTTCCGCCAGCCGTCCTCGGAGTGCTGAAGCTTGAGCAGGAGGATCCCATCGGGGCGTATCCCATCCTCGAACAAGCAGTCAGGCTCGAGCCTAGCTACCGGCTCCTTCGACACAATCTAGCGCTCGCTTATATCGGCGCTGGGTATCCGGGCTTGGCGCGGCAGGAAATCGGCTGGGCACTTCAATCGCAAGAGGAAGATCAAGCTGCTGCTCATTTCATCCTTGGACTTTGTGCATACTTGGAGCGCGACTACGAACAGGCTTCCACCCAGTTGCTTTCGGCCATTCAAGCAAGAAAGGATTTTTTTGAGGCCCAGGATGACCTCGCGCGAATCTATATCGAGAGCGGAAAAGCAGAGCAAGCGAGAGCACTTTATGCGGCAGTGCTTTCCGCACATAAAGATGATCGGGCAGCCATATCGGGGATGGCGTCGCTCAAGTCAGCCCCCAAGACCAGACCGACTCCGGGTGACCTGCCCCCCTTTGTCGTTCCATATTCCAAGTTGACCGCCAAGTCTCGTTTGTGGCCCTACTTCCCGTAGGAAGTTCGAGAGCGGCACGGCTCCCATCGTGCGTTAACCGGTGGATTTCCTTTTGATTTCTAGAGGGCGGCGGAGGATTTCGCGCCGAAGACGCGGCGGAAGATGGCGTCCACGGCACGCAATTGACGCGCGAGGTCGAACGCGTGCGCCAGCGCCTTTTCATCGAGGAATTTGCGGATATTCGGATCTTTGGCGACGAGCTCGCGGAAGTTTCCCTCCGATTCCCATGCCGCCATCGCATGGGCTTGCACCCACTTGTAGGAATCCTCGCGCGGCGCGCCGTGCTCGACTAAATCCTGAAGAAGCTGGCCGGAGAAGACGAGACCCTGCGTGGCGTCCAGATTCCGCCGCATGCGCTCGGGAAACACTTTCATGTTGGCAACGATCTCGGTCATGCGATGAAGCATGTAATCCACCAGGATCGTCGAATCCGGCAGAATCACGCGCTCGACCGAGCTGTGCGAGATATCGCGCTCGTGCCATAGCGCGATATTCTCCATCGCGGGCATCGCATTCGCGCGAACCACGCGCGCGAGTCCGCAAATCTGCTCGCTGCCGACGGGATTGCGCTTATGCGGCATCGCCGAGCTGCCGCGCTGTTCGCCGCCAAATGGCTCCTCCACTTCGCGAACCTCGGTCCGCTGAAGGTGGCGGATTTCCTGCGCGACGCGCTCGAGCGACGCGGCCACGATCCCCAGCGTCGCGAGATATTGCGCGTGACGGTCGCGCTCGATCACTTGCGAGGTGATGGGCGCGGCAGCCAGACCGAGCCGGCGGCAGATTTTTTCCTCGATTTCGGGGCCGAGATGCGTGCAGGTGCCAACCGCGCCCGAAATTTTTCCCACAGCCATCTGCTGCGCGGCTGCCAGGAAACGCGCCAGATCGCGGCGATTTTCTGAGTACCAGTTCGCAATCTTCAGCCCGAAGGTGATCGGCTCGGCGTGCACGCCATGCGTGCGGCCGATTTCCGGCGTGTCTTTGAATTCCCAGGCGCGCCGCTCAAGCACTTCGCCGAAGCGTTCGAGCCCCTTCTCGATCAGGCGCGAGGCGTCGCGCACCAGCAGCACCTGCGCTGTATCCACCACGTCGTTGGACGTGAGCCCGTAATGCAGCCAGCGCGCTGCTTCGGGATCGCCGATCGATTCCTGCACGGTGATGGTGAAGGCAATGACGTCGTGCCGAACGCGCGCCTCGTGCTCGTTGATGCGCGCCACATCCACACGCGCCCGCTCCCGCAATTTCCCAGCCGCCTCCGCAGGGACGATGCCTGCTTCGGCCAGCGTTTCCGTTGCAGCCAGCTCCACATCGAGCCACTTCTGGAATTTGTTTTCCTCGCTCCAGACGCGGCCCATCTCCGGACGTGTGTATCGCGCGATCAAGCGGCCTCGCTCCCCTCCATCATGGCTTGGCCCAATCTTCCCATGCGAGCCCTTTGATGCGGCCGAACTCGCGGACATTCGCGGTAATGAGCGTCAACTTGTGCCGCAGAGCCTGTCCGGCGATCAATGTATCGTAGGCGCCGATCGATTTCCCCGCGGCTTCCAGAGCCGCGCGGACTCTTCCAGCGCTTCGAGCATCTTCTTCTTCAAACGGCAGCAAGGTCACCGGCCCGGCGAAAAATGTTTGCACGCGCTCGGAGTTCGATTCCGGATGCGCGCTCTTGGCCACTCCATACCATAATTCAAAGGCGGCGATCGCCGAAACGAACAATTCCGCCCCGCCGCCGAGCGCGCGATCCAGCCGGAAGCGCAACGCGGCAGGTTGCTGGTTGATGAGCCCGATGCAGGCGTTGGTATCGAGCAGGTACTTCACGAGAAGAACCTGCGCGGCGGTGTCTTAGGCTGCTTTCGTCCGCCCTTCAGGAACGGTTCGGAATTCATCCGGTCAAGCTCGGCGAACCAGGTGGCCGTGTCGGAGATGATCGGCTCGAGCAGGACGCCGCCGCCGACTTTGCGGATGCGCACTTCATCGCCCGCGAAGCGGAATTCGCGCGGCAGGCGGACGGCCTGGCTACGGCCGTTGCGGAACAGTTTGGCGACTCCGGATTTGGACATGGGGAAGAACCCGCCGAATGATATATACCACAAATATATATCACCTGCAAGGGCGGCGATGGGACCGCCGCGGCCACCGCATGCCCGGCCTCGCCTGTAAGCTATTTATTATGACGGGGTTGGCGGAAAGTCGAGGCCCAAACGACTTACTCCATGAAGGCCCCAATCGGGCGAAAGGAGTGAGGCAATGAAAATGACGGTGGCATGGTTCAGCGCCAATGATTTTGAGCAGGCAAAGAAATTTTACGGCCAGGTGCTCGGCTTGAAGAAAATCTTCGAAATGGAGAAATGGGCCGAGTTCGGGCATGCGGAGGGCGAAGCTTCGATCGGCGTGGCGGCAGCGACGCAGTGGGGGAAGGAGGCCAACGCGACCGTGGTGCTGCGCGTGGACGATATCGAGCGCGAGCGCAAACGGTTGCAGGCCGCGGGAGTGCCGTTCGAGGGCAAGATCGAAGAGATTCCGGGAGTCGTAAAGCTCTCGACGTTTCGCGATCCTTCGGGCAATCGGCTTCAACTTTGCCAGGTGCTGGTGCAGAGGTAGCTCAACAGGGCCACGCCATGTTCGAACCGACGCGTGTAAACTGGCGCGGCCCCCATTCTTTCCGGGAGGGGTGCGATGGCGAGCCAACCGGATCCGCAAGTTTCGAAGGAACAGGAAACCGCGCTCGTCGAGCAGGCGCGGCGAGGAGACCGCGCGGCATTGGGCGCTCTGGTCGAGCCGTGGCGCAAGCCGCTGTTCGGCTACATCTACCGGATGGTGACGCTGCGGCAAGACGCTGAGGATCTTCTGCAGGACGTGCTCGTGCGCGTGCTCGAAAACCTTCGCGAGTATCGCGGCGAAGCGCCGTTCAAGAGCTGGCTCTTCGGGATCGCCACGCACGCGTGCCTCGATCACCTGCGCCACAAAAAGCGCTGGCGCGTGGAGGCGCAACTCATCGGGGAGCAGGAAGCCAAAGCCAGCCCTGAAATGCATCGGGCGCTGGTTGAGGTGATGCAGCAGCCGGAATTCGTCTTCGAAATCCGCGAGCACGTCGCCTTCTGTTTTGCCTGCGTCGCATGGTCGCTCCCGCCCGAGGAGCAGGCAGCGCTGATGCTGAAGGAAGTCCTCGGCTTCACCGCCGAAGAAGCCGCGGGGATTCTGCGCGTCTCGGAACCGGTCTTCCGCCACCGTCTTTCGGACGCCCGCGGCAAAATGATTCAGGATTTCGACGGCCTTTGCGCGCTCATAAACAAATCGGGCGTGTGTTTCCAGTGCCGCGGCTTGCGAGAATTCGCGCGGGCAATCCCGGGTCACGCGGGCGCGGACTTGGTCCAAATCGAAGTGGCGCCGGGGGTCGCGCTGAATCCCGAAAACCTCTTCAACGCCCGCGTTGCGATCGCGCGCGAGGCGGACCTCGAGGAAGGCGCCACCCGTACGATGCACGATTTGTTCTTTGGGAGCCTTTCGGCACGCGAGGAATCGCGCTAGCAGCATGGATGCCGATTGCATCGCAATTTGCATTGTGGAATTTCGGGCAAATTAAACTATTTGTCGGAGGCACGAAATGAATCGGCGAATATTGCTCCTTGTGCCCGCACTTTACCCGTTCTTGTTCATGCAAGGTCAGCCACCCCAGTCGAGAAACGATTGGAAGGACTTCGAATTCCTATTTGGCGAGTGGACATGGGCCGGAGGGGAGCAGCCAGGGCAGGGAAAGGGTGTGTCTACCTTCCGGCCGGAACTGGATGGAACAGTGCTCGTCCGAAAAACGCATCTGGATTATCCGGCGACGAAGGAGCGGGCCGCCTTTAGCCATGATGATCTTTTGTATGTCTACCACGATCCCAAAGACAACTCGCTGCGCGCCATTTTCTTTGACGGCGGGGGGCACGTCATCCGATACGCAGTAACCGTGGCGCCGGGCGATGACTCCATCGAGTTCTTGAGCGATGCAGCGCCAGGCGGCACGACGTGCCGGATGACTTACGCTCGAGCGGGCGCGGATTCCGTTACGGAGAAGTTCGAGATTGCCCCACCCGGCAAGCCAAACGATTTCGCAATTTATGTGGAATTCAATGCGAAGAGAGTCCGTAAGTAAGAACACGCAACGGGCGGAGAGGCACTACAGGTCGAAGGGGCCGAGGGGGACGCGCTGGGAGGCGATGTGGAGCGCGCCGCGGAAAGGGAATTCGGCGGGGCGGCTGTTGAGAGCTTCTTCGGCGGAAATGCGCGCGACTTCGGGATTGTTGTTTTGCTCGGAAAGGTGCGCAAGCACGAGGTATCGAGGACGCGCATCGAACATTTCGGCATCCGCCAGAAATTCGCTGACGACGGCGTTTGAAAGATGTCCTGTGCGGCTCATCACGCGCTGCTTGATGTACCACGGATAAGGACCCACCTTCAGCATTTCAAGATCGTGATTCGATTCGAGGATCAGGAAATCGGCTTCGCGCAGGTGCTGCTTGACGTGCCCGGGCAGGTAGCCGAGGTCGGTGACGATGGCGACTTTCGTGCCGTTTGAACGGAAAGCGAAGCCGACGGGATCCGCCGCGTCATGAGGAATCGCAAAGGGAACAATCTCGATATCACCGACCTCGAATTTCGCGCCGGCGTGAATGTACTCGACGCGCTCGAGCTTTTTGACCGGCGGGCCCTCGGCAAACATTTTCAGGATTTCGCGATGCGTGGGTTCGGTGAGATAGGCGGGACAATCCCACTCGCGCTGCATCTGGCCGAGCCCGCTGCAATGGTCGGAGTGTTCGTGGGAAATGAGGATGGCGTCCACGCGCTCGGGGCGCGGCCGGCCGAGCGCTTCAAACCGCCGCCACATCTCTTTGCGGCCGTAGCCTGCATCGATGAGGAGGGTGGTGTGCTCGGTTTCGAGCAACGTGGAGTTGCCCGCGCTACCGGATGCCAGGATGGAAATCCGAAAAGAGATGCGTCCTCGCCCGGCGCGCGTGAAGCCGTGCACACGCAGCGCCGCGAAGGATGATGGCAAACTGCCGCGCGCGCGTCAATACGATGTGATGTGCATGTAATGCGGGCTAGGAATTATTCGAGCGCAAAGACGGCATAGACAGTCACCTCCTGCCTGACCTTTTGTGGATATAGATTCAGAATGGGTTGCCGCTCCTGACCTGACCGGGCATTTTTGTACCAGGTGAAGTGAGAGAGAATTCATCTGGAGGTAGACCGGTCATGCCTATGACCCGATATAAGCCCGAGCAGATTGTAACCCTGCTGCGGCAAATTGAA
>Ga0187781_10000027_pt1 | contig 92465 bp, 82 predicted proteins | sample 0715_SJ02_MP02_2_FD_132447 | JGI IMG/M metagenome (GOLD analysis project Ga0187781, IMG submission 132447) | Tropical peat soil microbial communities from peatlands in Department of Meta, Colombia - 0715_SJ02_MP02_20_MG | ecosystem: Environmental > Terrestrial > Soil > Wetlands > Peat | place...
ACCGACAACTCCGTCACCGACGGCTCCTCCTACTGCTACGCCGCCACCGCCGTCAACGCCAGCGAAGAAGAAAGCGGCTACTCCAACATCGTCTCCAACGTGCAGATCCCGGCGCCGTAGTTCGAAAGTCGTAGTTCCAAGCGGAAGAAACTCTGGCGCCAACGTCTTAAGGTGTTCCTCGAACCTCTTTACTTTCAGCCGCTTGTCCACCTTTCAAATCTTTCTTTAAGGCCGTTTTCCCTCCCGCCATCGACCTTATAGCCAAGAATGCGTATGCCCCACTGGCATCTATGCGGCGCGGGGCGCGAGCTTCACACTAGGACGCCATGAGACTCCCCCAGTCCAGCTTCGAGTCTTTTTCTTTTCATCTCGTTGTTGGCGTCATCCTCGTTTTCGTTTGGATTGCGGCCCTGCCGCTGTGCGTCCAGGCCACCACCGCGCAGTTGAGTTCCTCCCCCACGAGCATCGACTTCGGAAATGTCACGGTGGGTCAGACACAAACCCAAGTAGTTGTGCTCACCAATGGGGAAACAACCAGTGTGACTATTTGGGCGGTCACCGTGAGCAGCTTCGGATTGAGCGTCTCAGGTATAAACTTGCCCTTGACTCTGGCTGCCGGCGAGCGCACCACGTTCGCAGTAACGTTTACTCCACCTCTAACTGGATTGGTCAGCGGCGAGGTCTCGGTCACGAGCAGCGCCTCGAATCCCAGCCTTCAAATTCCCGTGACTGGCACAGGGGTCCAGCTTGAGTTGCTTGCAGCTAGCCCCTCGTCCGTCTCTTTTGGAAATGTGGCCGTAGGAACCACCGCATCCGTACCGGTGGTGCTGACCAACGAGAATTCCTCGGCCGTGACTCTGACCGCGTTCTCCGGATCTGGCAACGGTTTTTCCGCCAGTGGTCCTAAGTTGCCGGCAACTATGCAGCCCGGGACTAGCCTTACTATCCACGTCCTTTTCACCCCCGCGGGCACAGGCCTGACCGGAGGCGACGTTCTGATCGAAGGTCCACTTCTGGACATCCCTCTAACTGGCACGGGCACACCAGCCGCAGCTGCGCAGCTCACCATCACCCCGGCCACGCTGGCGTTTGGCAGCCTAGACGTTGGAAAAACGGCGACGCAAGTCTCCACAGTGACCGCCACGGGCGGCAGCGTAACGATCTCTTCGGCACAAAGCAGCAATTCCGAGTTCGAGATTTCGGGGCCTTCGTTTCCTCTGACCATCAGCGCCGGGCATAGTACGCAGCTTGACATCGTCTTCGCCCCAACGACGGGCGGCGCGGCCTCGGGGACGCTGACGCTTACGAGTAACGCATCCAAGAAACAGACTACCGAGTCTCTCACCGGAACGGGAGTGAGTGCGCAGACTCCGCCAAGCCCGCAATATACCGTCGAGCTCTCGTGGAATCCCAGCACTTCTTTAGTTGTCGGCTACAACGTGTATCGTGGCACCGCGGTAGGGTCTTATAGAAAGATCAACGCCGCGTTGGAGTCGAACACGTCGTACACGGACAGCACAGTAGTTTCTGGCACCACCTACTATTATGCCGCCACTGCGGTAAACGCCAGCGGTGAAGAAAGCAGCTACTCCGAGCCGTTAAAGGTTGAGGTTCCGTAACAGCGAGCCGAGGGAAACTCGGCTCGAACGTTGCGAGCAAACCAGCAGCGGTGCGCCGTCGTCCAGCTTACAAAGGTATTCCCGCAAAGGACGCCTGTTCGAATTCCCGCATCCCACGACCATCCACTACCGCAGTTTTCTAATCCGAGAGGTGTTGAATGCCAACGCAATTCTGTTGTATCGTGCGTTTTGCTCCTCTATCGCACGCGATAGATTGCTCGATAGCGCAGGCTTGCCACCAAAAGGGAAGTTCCGATTTCCAAGCATTCAATCTTTTCGAGGGGGAATTCTAGTGCAAACGCGGCAAGTTCTGGTGACCGGCGGCGCCGGATTCATCGGTTCTGAAGTGGTGCGGCACCTAGCCGCTCTTGGCGTGGGCGTTCGCGTTGTCGACAACCTGGTGAACGGACGGCGTGAGAACCTCGATGAAGTGGTGGGCGGGCGGGTCGAACTGATCGTTGCCGATATCCGCGATAGAAAATCCATGGCCTTGCTGCTTCGCGATGTGGATGTGGTTTTTCATCTGGCCTGCCTTGGCGTGCGGCATTCGATTCACTCGCCCGTGGAAAATCAGGAGGTCAACGCATCAGCTACGCTGTGGCTTTTGGAGATGGCACGCAGTAACGGTGTGAAACGCTTTGTTTATATCTCCACCTCCGAAGTGTACGGAATGGTTGACACAGCGCCCATTGCTGAGGGGCATCCCACGTGGCCGATGACGGTTTATGGCGCCTCCAAACTGGCGGGAGAAGCTTATACACGCGCTTTTTGGCATACATATCGCTACCCAACGATCGTATTGCGGCCATTCAACGCATACGGGCCGCGTTGCCATCACGAGGGCGACAGCGGAGAGGTGATTCCCCGGTTCATGTTGCGATGCCTGGCGCGCCGGCCGATGGTCATTTTTGGAGATGGAGAACAGACGCGAGATTTCACCTTCGTCAGCGATACAGCGGCTGGCATTGTTGCCGCCGGGTTCTCTGACGGCTGTGTTGGGCAGACCATCAATTTGGGAAGCGGAAGGGAAATCAAGATCAGTTCGTTAGCGAAGATGATTGCGCAAGTTGTTGGCCGCCCCGGTGGAGAAATCATCCATAGGGATCGGCGCCCCGGGGACGTTGTCCGACTCATGTCCGACAGCTCCAAGGCCAAGCGCCTTCTGGGATTCAAAACGACCGTTGAGTTGCGCGATGGCCTCATACAGCTGCGCGATTGGTACAAGAAGCAGCGCCAGTCGCCGGAAGAATTGTTGGAACAGGAAATCGAGCGCAACTGGGAGCCACGGGACATCCCTACCCATGCCGCCTAAGGATTTTGTCCCTGTGGCGCGGCCGTATCTCGGACAGGAAGAAGTTGCCGCTGCCGGACGAGCGATTCTGTCCGGCTGGGTCACCCAGGGACCTGAGGTTGCTGCCCTGGAACGGGAGTTTGCCACGTATGTCCGCGCGCCCCATGCCTGCGCCGTCTCCAGCGGCACAACCGCCCTTCATCTCGCGCTGCTCGCGGTGGGCGTGCGTCCCGGCGACGAAGTCATCACGGTCAGCCATTCTTATGTCGCGACGGCCAATAGCATTCGCTATTGCGGAGCGACGCCAGTCTTCATTGACATTGACCTGGCCACGTTCAACATTGACCCAAAGCAAATCGAACCGGCTATCGACGAGCGCACGCGAGCGATCCTTTGTGTTCACCAAATGGGACTGCCGTGCGACTTGAGCGCAATTCTCGAGATTGCGCATAAACACCATATCCCGGTGGTCGAAGATGCCGCCTGCGCGGTTGGCAGCGAGATCCTCTGGCAGGGACATTGGGAGAAGATCGGTAAGCCTCACGGGGACGTGGCCTGCTTTTCCTTCCACCCGCGAAAACTGCTGACGACAGGCGATGGCGGTATGCTGACTACGGCCAGCGCTGAGATGGATGGCAAGTTCCGTCTCTGGCGGCAACATGGCATGAGTGTGCCCGATACGGTGCGCCATTCGTCCCCTAAAGTCGTGTTTGAATCGTATCCCGAGCTGGGTTTCAATTACCGGCTGACTGACATTCAAGCGGCGGTTGGGCGGGAGCAACTGAGGCGGCTTCCGGAAGCGATTGCCGAACGGCGGCAGATGGCGGCACGCTACCGAAAGATTCTGGCGGATATTCCGGGACTCATTCTTCCCTTGGAGCCGGAAAGGGCGCGCACGAATTGGCAGAGTTACTGCGTACGCCTCCCCGGAGACCTGAATCAACGCGAAGTCATGCAAAGAATGCTCGATGAGGGCATTGCGACGCGCCGAGGAATTATGTGCGCGCACCGCGAGCCAGCCTATAACAATCCTGCCACCTGGCGCTGCGCCCAGTTGGAATGCGAACCCAGGAAAACCTGCCCTAACCTGGCTAACAGTGAGCACGCGCAAGATCACGGCGTTATCCTGCCGCTCTTCACGCAAATGACGGAGGAACAGCAGGATCGCGTTGCCTTGGCCCTTCGCCAAGCCTGTTCTGTCCATGCTCACGGCTGATGGAAAATACAATCCAACAGCGTGAAAGTTCTCGCACAACCGGCCGTCTCAGAATCTTTGTTTGGATTCTCCTGCTTCTCGCCTTCACCGAGTTTGTGATGCGCGGTCCGGTCAGGTACTTGCGCGAGCCTGCGAGCTGGAATGATCTTTCACAAAGCTATACTGCCTCGAAACTGTGGTTGAGGGGCAAGAATCCATGCGACCCAAGGAACTTTGTGGCCCTGTGGCTGCAGGAAGGCCGAAGCCGCCTGCAGGTCTCCGACATCCGAACGCATCTGGCGCCGCCGCCGGGATCGCTTGTGGTGATGGCGCCCATTGCGGCTTTCCCCTGGCCTGTCGCGAGAATTCTTTGGTCGACGGTTCTGTTGGCCGCATTTGGACTGACCGTCTGGGCGCTCGCGGTGGTTGGCGGCTTTCGCCGCGATGAACTTCGAACCTTGCTTTTCGTTGCCGCCTGCTTCGCTCTCGCTCCATTTCAAACGGGAATGGCCAATGGGAACTCGACCATCCTTCTGGTGGGAGCGTGCTCAGTGGCGATATGGGCCGCGCGAAACGAGCGCGACGTCACTGCCGGGATCCTATTTGGAATCGCCTGCAGCCTCAAGCCACAAACCGCAGCCTTTCTCGTCCTCTACTACCTGGTAAAGCAGCGCTGGCGCGTGTTCGGAGCGGCGGTCGCATGCACGTTGGGCCTGGTTTTGCTGGCAGCAGTGTACCTGCAGTTTCACGGCGTTTCGTGGATTCATGACTACCTCAACAATGCCAGAGGATTCCTCACAGCGAACAAGATTGATGATTTTTCTTCGGCAAATCCCATTCGCTTCACTCTCATCAATCTGCAGGTCCCGTTTTTTGCGATTACCGGGCGTAGCGCCTTGGCCAATCTGCTGGCCTTAGGCGCGGGCATTCTGTTGCTGTGCTTCTGGCTTTATTGGGCGGTGCAACGTCGCCAGCCTGTGCTCGATTTGCTGTGTCTTGGAACGGCCTCGGTCATAGGACTGCTGCCCGTTTACCATCGATTCTATGACGCAGCCCTGCTGGTCGTGCCGCTGAGTTGGATTATGGCGCCGCTGGCCGCGAAGTCCAAGACTCGCGCTCAGGTTGCGTTACTTCTCATGGCTCCTTTCCTGGTTCCTGGCGCAGCCGTTCTGCAGCAACTAGCCAGCAGCGGCCATATCCCTGACGCAGTCGCGCAGTCGTGGGGATGGAACGCCATCGTGATGCCGCACGAAACCTGGGCTATGTTATTGCTGTGCCTGGTCTTGCTCTACGAAATGCACAGGGAGTCCGGCAACAAGAACTCGGAAAGAGAGGACGGCGTTAATCTGAGCGCCGGGCATTGACGTAGAGGCTGTCAGCAACCCGCGCGAGGAACGGAACTCTATCGCTCGCGCGGCGCAACTCCTCTGAAACATGAACGATGGCACGATAACGGGCGGGGAGCAGGTGTTGATCGCTCGGTTGCACATTCAGAGAAAAGTATCCATCCACGGTCAATTCTGACGGACCGATCGCTTCCGTAAAGGCTGTCAGCAGCTCGCCGGGCCTCCAGTAACGGACTTCGAAATCCCGGGCTTGGCGGAAGCCGCGACGAATCTGGTGGTAGAGGCAACGTGTGCCAAACACATTCGGCATCTGAACCAAAGCGCCGCCTCCGGTTCGCAACGTGCGCCGGATCTCCGCGAGCGCAACCCGAGCGTTCTGCTTCGAGAGATGCTGCAGCACACTATAAGAAAAAATCTGATCAAAACTCTGGTTGCGAAAAGGCAGATAGCGCCCGTCGGCGACGAGATAGATCGCGTCGATACCCAACTGCCTGGCGACGCGATTGGCGGCACGGATGCTCTTCAGCGAAGGATCGATCCCGACCGGCCGATATCCCAGGCGGGCGGCGGCAATGCACCAGCGTCCCCAGTTGCAGCCGACTTCGAGAAAATGCTTGTTCTCTCCTGCCGGTAGCCGGAGGCGAGGAATGGGATATTCCTTAAGAGTTCCGACCAGATGCTGATACAGGCCCCCGTTGGTCGCACCGATCGAATCCCTTACGAATGGATCAATCTCATTCGGTCCCAGCTTGAAGTCTCGCAGTGAAGAGGTATCTCCGCTTTCGGCGACAGCCAGTGCCCGCGTGGCTTCGATGTGAGTCTGTTCAACATCAGAAACCAGCATGATGGGGACACCTTCAACCACAGGATAGCGATGCCCCTGCTCACAGAGGAGATCGTCTCTTTCGGGCCGCAACTCTTGCTTGTCGCGCGGACAGACCAGCAGCTCCAACCAAGGGGTTTCTGCGGCGACCGTCGCACTCGTGATGTCTTGCTTCAATACGCGTTCTTCCTGTCGATCAGCGTTTGGGACAAAGCCAGAATCTGTTCCACGTGCGTCTTCCAGGAAAACTGTCGCGAGCGGCTCAGGCCACCGTCACCCATGTGCTTTGCGAGTTCCGGCGAATTGGCAACTCGCATCACTGACGGAGCCAACTCCTCTCGGGAGAATCGTGAAAAGTACAAGGCAGCATCGCCACAGATTTCGCGATGCACCGCAATATCAGAAACGACCACGGGCAGTCTGCTGGCCATTGCCTCCACCAGGGGATGAGCAAAGGTCTCCGCATAAGCTGGACTCACATAGAGGTCCGCACGGGCATAGAGCTGATGCAGCTTCTGATAGGGGATTGCGCCCAGCTCAAGAACCATTTCGGACACGCGCAGCTCCTTCACCAGGTTCGCGGCTGTCTCAGGGTCATACTCTCCCGGATTCTTCTCGGCGGCAAGCTCGCACGTGAGCAAGAGCTTGACCGAACGCGGCGCTAGACGCTCGCGCAGGAGAGGCAGGGCTCGAATCAGGGTCTCAAAGTTCCGGTAGTAGTTGTAGTGGCTGACGAAGAGAATCTTGAGCGATCCCTCAGCCGCGTGCAGTTTGGCTTCAACTTCCGCGGCCAGAGGACTGCAATCGCGAGTGAAAACCTCCTCATCAAATCCATGATGAATGGCGATCACTCGTGAGCCGGTCCATCGTCTGAGCTCTTCGGCAAATGCCTCACTGGGAGCAACCGTCACATCCGCCCAATGAATCGACCGCTTGGCCAGAACGGACCTCAAGCCTGTGTCGAGCCAGGTTCGATACTCGCGGCGAGACCGTAGGTCCCGATAGAAATCTTGGGACGTGTACAGCGAATTGCGGGAGAGCAGAATTTGCGGCACCGGCGATTTTCTGAGGGCAAAATTGCCGGTTGAAAGCAAGACGTCAGCGCGACTGCGCCGAATCAGTCTGGGCAATTCCGCTTGCTCGTACCAGAAACGGCGAGAGCGTGGAACTCGCAGCTCCAGGAAGTCGACATTGGCAAAGCCGCGAAATTCCTCCATGAGGCTGGGACCTAGCGCAGCGGTTACCCGCAGCCCCGGTTGGGCGGCGAGACGCGGAATTACGTTGCGGGTATAAGTCAGGCCTCCACCAGCCGATGCGGCAATCGAGTTGATGAATAGGTGCATCGTCAGCTTGCAGGAAACAGGCCGAGACAACGCGGTGTCCAAAGGCTCCGCTATCGCTCACTCGCTCAGGGGCACCGTCGCTTCCATTGCTCGAGCAATGGCTTTGGACCACTCCTCCGGCGAATACTTCGAAATGTGTTCGACACTACGGGCACCCATGGTCGAACAAAGATCCGGCTGACTGGCAAGGCTCTCCATGGCCGACGCAAGCGACGCCACGTCCGCCGGTGGAACCAGCAAGCCATTCCAATTTTCCTTGACCAGATCGGCGGCGCATCCGGCTACCCGGCTGAGAATCAGCGGCGAACCGCACGCCATGGCTTCATTCACAACCAGGCCCCAGGTATCCGTATATGTGGGTAGTACCAAAGCCTCGGCGAGTCCGTAGTATGTCGCCAACTCTTCCCGATGGGCAAAGCCAGCAAATTTCACCACTCCGGGCTGAATGGAGGCGGCCTGGACTTCCAGCCGCTGGCGAGATGGGCCGTCACCCACGAACACGAGTTCTATCTCCTGGCGCATGCGCTCGCTAAGTCTTGCATAAGCAGCCAGCAAATCAAACACTCCTTTCTCCCGAACGAGGCGACCGACAAAAAGAAAGTAGCGATTCGGCAAGTCCAGTTCCCTGCGGCGCGCAGCGGCATTTTGCCGGGCAGTGGCAGCACCGGTCGAAAACAAGTCATTGTCAACCGCGTTGGGTGCAACAAAGACGGATTGTTGCCTAATCCGGTGGGCGCGCAGATACTCCTGAGCTGCTTGGCCAGGCACAATGAATCCGTCACATTTGCGCAGGAACTGGGATTTGAGGAACTCGACAAGAAAGTGGCCGCGTCGCCGGTCCTGCAGGTGGCTCTCCGACCAAAGAAGAAATGGAATGTGGCGGGAACGTGCCCAGAGGAGCGCCTGCCAGGAAGCAATATAGCTGTACCCTCCACAAAGGATTATGTCCGGTGAGGCGGCATTCAGAGCACGACCGACACCGCGGTTGAGCAGTAGGTTGTACCCGCCCAAGCGCTTCCGCCACGACGGCAGAATCTCGTGCGAGAACTTAATTTCCTCCTTATAGACCCGCCATTGGCGCAGGCTTGGGTCGGTTTCAGCCAAAAAGATCACGTGTAAATCCACGTCCTGGCGACGTGCCAGGGCATTAAACAGAGGAAGGCGATAGGGAGAGATGATTTCCGTCAGAATCACCAGACGGCGAGTCACGCCGCACACTCCCGGTAAATCCTTGCCAGCCTTTCCGCCTGGTGCGCAAGGGTTAGTCCCTCCAGAATCGTGTCTCGCGCGGCCACACCGAGACTACGGCGCCGCGGTTCGTCGCGAAGCAGCATCGCCAGGGCCAGCGCGAGTTCCTTTTCGTTGTCTGGTCCGACCAGGAAGCCATTTGAGCCGTGCTGGATAATCTCAGCAATGCCCTGGCCGCGGCAGCCAATGACCGGTTTGCCTGTGGACATAGCTTCGAGGTAGACGCACCCCAAGCCTTCGTAGCGGCTGGGTAGCGCAAAGATCGTGCACTGGCGCATGGCAAGGGCAAGCTTCTGGCGTGACTGACGCTCGAGAAAGCTCACGCGCTCGGCAATTCCGAGGTCCTGCGCCAGGGCTTGCAAGCGCGGGCGTTCGGGGCCCTGGCCGATGATTTCCAGTGTCAGCGAGGGAAACTCCGCGGCGAGAGACGCAATCGCCCGGATCAGCACATCGTGCCCTTTAATCGGAATCAGGTTGCCGACACTCAGAACAAGTAGTTCCCCGAAGGTACGTTCATTTCCCGGCGAGAATAATTCCGGATCCACGCCGTTGTAGACCACGGAAGTCCGGGCGGTCCGTCTCACACCTTCCAGAACCTGCTCACGAACGCGCTCGCTGATGCAGATTACGCGACCTGACGCGTTGTAAGTGTGCTGTGAGATTCTGCGGCACCATATGCCGGAGCGGCCCGCAACCTGAACGGTCGAGAAGGCATCCAGTCCGTGGACTGACACGACATACGGTATGTTCAATTCGCGGCTCAGGAGCATGGCCGCGTGGCCGCAAGGCAGCGCTGCGTGTGCGTGAATCAGATTCACCGGTCGCACGCGATGCAATTCCCGCAGCCGCCCCACGATTCGCGCGAACACGAACGCGCCGGCCGTTGGCAAGCCAAAGCCACCAGGTAATGAGAAATATCGCAGCCATTCGGCGCGCACATGTGAACTGCTGCGGCGAAACTTTCCTCGATAGACCGGTTGAACCGCAAACACGGTGTTGCGGATGCCAATTCTGGCAAGCCAGTCGAGCGGTTCGGCGACAAAACAGCCGCTGGCGTCATCCGAATCGGTCGGGTAAAACGGCGTGAGAGTCAGAACGTGAAGATTGCTTGCCTTGTCGATCGGCGAGGGATTGAGCATGCGCGCTGAATCCACCTCACTTGGCCGGACCAGTGGCAATTTCAAGATAGGCATTCTGCCACTGCCGGCTCACCAGGTCCCAGTCGAAGTTCTCGATGTGCTTTCGCGCGGCCGCTCCCATTCGTTCTCGCAAGGAGGGATCGGCGATCAACTTTGCCAGAGCTTGCATCATCTCTTCTACAGCCGCAACCTGAAAACCCGTAACTCCGTGCAAAACTGACGGTGTTTCGTAATCTTTGAACACAATGCAAGGTAAGCCTGTAGCCGCGGCCTCCAGAGTTACCTTGGGCATCCCTTCCACCCGGGAAGGAAGAAGAAGAAGATCGCTCGTGCGCATGATCTCGACCATCTCGGACTGCGTTCGGGGACCATCCAGCCTTACGTTGTTCAGAGATAGCTCGGAAATCTTCTGTTTCAATAGCGCATCGAATCCGTCACGGCTCGCTCCCACCAGCCGGAAAGTAGCGCCGGGAAACTGCGCCGCGGCTTCGATCACGTGTAGCGGTCCCTTACGTTCAACCAGCGTTCCAGCAAAAAGTGCGACCGGGGCGGAATTTGCCCTCTGCACGGGAGGAGTGAACACCCTGGTGTCTACGCCGACCGGAAGCACGTGGCTCACTTTTCTCCCAATGCTGCGGTGGACATCACGAGCAACGAATTCTGTAATACCGGTGTAGGTATCACAGCGCGGGAAAATGCCGTCGTAAAGGAAACGAAAAGTGCGTGTTGGATTCGCAATCTGGGCTTCCGGCGCCTCGGCATGAAACACAGCCTTCGCTCCGCGGCGGAGCGGACGCGGCAGGTGAAGAAAGCAATAACTGGCGGGGCTGTAGTCCATATAGGCAATGATGTCGTGTCCGGCCAGCATTTCCCGCAAGATTCGTGCGCTCTTATGACGGGAAGACAGCTGCAAAAGGCGAATAGCGGGGCGATTCCGCAATCTCGCATCCGGCTCGCTCTCGTACCACAAAGTCGTCTGAAAGCGCTCCGGGTCGAGGCGCAGCGCGATCTCGCGCACGTTAAGGCTCTGCGCGTTTGTGTTGCCCTCATCCACCATGGGCATGAACAGTACGCGGACTTTTCTCATTATCCTGACACTGCCGGGCACGCCACTTTCGCGCCGGCTCTATTTCTCCACGACATTAGCTCGGAACCGAGATTAGCTCGAAGCCGGAGAAACTGTCGCGGCCTGGCTTCTCAGCTCGATTGTCTGTCGAAGCTCATGAAGACGCGCGCCCAAAGCCAGGCGGGTGTTGCGATTCTGCCTGGATTCTTCCAGGTGCGCGCGAGCCACCTGCAGCAGCCGCGCCCGCTCTCTGGTCAGCACATCCGCTGGCAACGGTGAAAGCTCTCCCGGATCATGCTTCAGATCGTAGAGGCGATCAGTTCTGTCGCTAAAGCGAACTATCATTTTGTATTCAGAGTGGCGAACCGCCAATAGCCGTGGCCGAACTCGATCCTCGACCTGGAATGGATTGTTGCACGCCTCAATGCACTCGACGATGACCGGCTCGTCCGGCAGGGTCCCGGCGGCGATCTGTTTCCAACGGCTCTGGCCCTGAAAGCTGCCAGGTATGGCTGTTCCCAGAGCTTCCAACAATGTGGGCGCCAGATGAATGAGGCTAAACGGCCGCTGCGAAACGCGGATGCCGGGAGTTCCCGGCGCGCGCACCAGCAAGGGCACATGAATGATCTGCTCCGGCAGATTCAACGGTGAGTGGTACCGTGCGCCGTGCTCGAGGAATTCTTCCCCATGATCGGCAGTCACAACAAATACAGTCTCATCCCAACGCTGAGCCTGCTGGAGGGCGGCCACAAGTCTGGAGATCTGCTTGTCTGCCCAGTGCACTCCGGCATCGTAGAGCGAAAGAATCTCGGCCCGATGTCGCTGCAAGCGGCGAGGCCCGATATCGCCGCGGTTCCAAAAGGAATTCAGAAAGCGGGCGCGGCGGGGCGAAATGTCCGAAATGTCCGATACGCCCAGAGATGAAAACGCCGCCGACGGAGGATAGTAAGGATGGTGCGGGTCCATGAGATGGAGCCAAAGAAAGAACGGCTGATCTCCGAGTTGACTCAACCAGGAGCAGGCTTGGTCGATGATGACCTCCGCCGCAGGATAGCGACGCAGTTGGTCCATCGAGAGATTCTCGCTCGCCGAACGCCACTGGCAGTACCAGAAATAAAGTTCCTGGTACGCGGCCGCGGTTAGACGAGTGCGAAGCGAAGCGCTCTCCAGGCGACGATTGAGAGCCGACAGGCCTTTGCTCGCGGGAACAATTGGGGCTTGCGCCTCAGTACGTAGCGCGGCGCCGAGGAAATCGCGGAATTCATCGAAACCCTGTTGGTAGCCGAAGCGAGGACTGAGATACGGGTTCCCCGCCAGAAACGCTGCGGTCTTGTAGCCAGCGTCCTGCAATGCAGTCGCGATGGTCGGTTCGCCCGGGGCAATTCCCAGGATTTCGCGCCCCAGGCTCAGAGGGTAGCGGGATGCCATGATCGCGGGAAAGGAAAAGTAGGTTGGCGCACCGACGACAATGCCGTCGGTGAACACAACGCTGTTTCCAGCAAGCGAGTCCAGAAACGGCGTTACTGGACGGCTGTACCCCAGGAAGCCGACGTGATCGGCTCGCAGGCAATCGACCGTAACCAGCACTAGGGAGCGTTTCGTCATCGAGGTGTGACGTCAATCAAACGAATTGCGGCAATTTTCGTACTATTGAGACTTGCGGCCCGCGCTTTCCACCATCGCTCAAATGTAGCCCAGCTCTCGGAGACGTTGTTTCACCAATTCTTCCTCCTCCTGGTCCAGCTTGGTGCCGTCGGCTCTAACAATCTCCTGCAACAGGAAACTCAGAAGAGCTTCGAGGTCATCAAATCGACCCGTCATCCATTTTTCTGCTTCGGCGCACAGATTCTCCGGCAAGCGAAAGGTTCGGTATTCAGTCAAGCGGCGCTCACCTCCTTGCCTGGCATGAATTTGCGCAGCAGCGACCACGCCGCGCGGGTTATCATCCGATCATCCTGGTCAAGAGCAAAGGCCATGGCTGAGATCGCGAAAACCACGTAGGCCAGACCTAGCGCCAATAGGATGATGAGCCATGGATGAGTGATGGAAGCCGTGCTCACCCGCAACAGCACGACTATAGAGGCCGTCAACACAGCCGGGACCAGAAGCGCCAAGTAGCTTCGATTATAGGGGCTAATCCGCAGCGCCGTCCGCACCTCGAAGAGATTCCACAGGTTGCTCCCGGCATTCACGCAAGCGGCGGCAACCGCAGCGCCCACAATTCCAAGAACTGGAATGAGAGCCACGTTCACCAGCACAGAAACTCCGGCCATGGCGAATTGCACCCGCATCAGCCGCCGCTGATTTCCAGACATGAGCAGGAGGAAGCCCACCGAACCCACGCCGCAGTTCACCACCTGCCCGATCGCGCCGATGACCACCACAGGCCAGCCCGCGTCGAAGCCGGGACCGAAAATGCGCATGAGGGGAAGAGCAAAAGCCATGACCACAAAGGCTAAAGGAAGGGTCAATCCAAGGACCCACTTGGTGAGAGTCTGAAACAACTTCTCCAGAACCTCGTGGCGCGCTTGCGCACGCAACTCGGCGATTACGGGAGCAAAAATCTGGTTCACCGACTGCAAAATAATCGGGATTAGGGCGGACAACGTGGATGCCACGGCGTAGATGCCAACCAGGGCTGGACTGAGGCACAGTCCCAACACAATCTTGTCGGCCTGCGTTACGAGAAAGTCCAGCACGCCCATTCCAAAGGCGGCAGCGGCAAAGGCTCGGATATCCGGGTCGAATGACGGCAAAGGATCCCGTGAGAAGCGAGCTGCGGGAGGAGTGAGCTTCCGGGTAGCTGCGACGAGCAACGCCACTACGACCACGGAATTGGCGATCTGCGCTGCCAGATAGCCGCGCATCCCGGTTCCCGAGGCCAGCAGCACAACCGTCAGAACGATCACCAAAGGGCTTCCGATGAAATTGGTAATCACCGTGCGTTTGGCAACGTCTTTGAATCCTGCGAGAACCTGGCAGTAGAAGACGTTGAGCGAACCCAGGATCGTCAACGCCGCAAGGAAAGGAATGTACTGACCAAGCGCAGGGGCGTGGTACAGATGACGCGCGATCCAGGGGCCGCAGAGCAGCAGACCCGATGAGAAGATCAAGTTCAGGAAAACCACGACGGCGACACTCCGGGTCAGGAAGCCGCGCAGTTCCTCGAATCTCCCGGTCGCATTGTAGGCAGCAACATAGCGCCCGGCAGCGCTCGGCAACCCAAGGACGGCAACCAGCTGAGTCAGGCTGACCAGAGTCATGCCCAGCGTATAGAGACCTAACTGCTCCGCACCCAGGACGCGGGCAATGTAAATCTTGACCAGATAGCCCGCACCCATCGTAAACACAGTTCCCAGAAAGAACATTAGGGACTGACGGGAAATCTGCCCCATGCTGCGCCGGAACTCGAGCTGCACGAGGTCGGCGGTCGCCCCGGGTGTCGAAATCGCTGGCGAATCGGATGCCTGGTTGGGAATCGTCGACATGGATTCTGGATGACCGCCAAAGTTTGAAACGCTGGCGCTAAAGCATCGAGGCGCCAGAAGCGCCGCCGGAATTCGGAGCAGGGATAGAATCCCTCTTTCTGCCGAAAAACAGAATTTTCTGTCGGCCCAGCGAAAACCTGTACTGGAACGCAGTTTTCCGAATCCCCCGCAGAGAAGCTTGGTTCGTCGCGGCACCGAAGATCCAGGGCACCTTGCCTTGCGCGCGCAATTGCCCGGCTAACAAACCAATGGCCTCTTGAAACAATCCGCGGCCGCGAACAGAAGCCGGAGTGAAGCAATCAAAGATGATCACGGCGTTGGCGCAAGGGGCATGCAGAGTGCGATCCAGTTCCGCCATTTCAAAGCCCTCAAAATCCACCGCCCAGCAGAAATGCACCGGCTGACCTGCGGCGTTTAGCAGCGCAAATCCCTGACCACGTCCCGACCCCAGTCTTCGGGCTGACCGAGTCAGGTACCGCAATATCGTGGGATCGTCGCCGTAGAGAATCGCGGCCGCTCCCAAGACATCAGACGTAAGCTCGTGAAGCGATGTGCCTGATCCCAGTGGACTTTGGTTTGCAGCCGGCCATTCAAAAAACAATACGTTGTCAAAAGCGCCCAGCCAACTCTGAATGCGTCCTCCCAGCCGCACCAGCAGACTCCAAGGTCCTGCACCGCGAAGGCGCTCCCGAAACTCGACAACCCGTGAAATGATACCTCGGATACGATTCTCGATCCGAGGTGACGCCTTGGCCAACTCGGCCGCGCGGTTGCGTAGCACGGTTCGCAAGTGGCCGGGGAACGACTCGTTCAGTTCGAAGTAGAGAGTCTGCCGGGTGGCATTCGCGAATCGATCCTTATACGCTTCCGCTCCCAGTCCAAGGTCAATCATCTCCACGTCAGGGGATTCGCAAGCCAATTCCACGATTTTCGCCAACAGACAATATCCGGGCGAGAAATCGCCAAAAACATTGTTAACCGTAGGTTGGTACCAGAACCAACTTCCGGCGAAGCGGAAACCATAATTCCACGCAGCAGCCACTTCGCTCACCAGCAAACGGCTGAACACGACCCATCCTGCGTCAGATAGTTCCCTCGCCAGTTCTCTCAGGAACACACGCCGTTCGCCCAAGACCAGATTGCTGGTCTTCCCCATCTCCAAGAAGCGAGCAACGTGTGCCCTGCTGAAGGGCTGTAGGAGCGGCTCGATCTGCTCCCAGTTCGTGTCGTGCCGAACGCTTACGGAGCCGCGCTTCGCTAACTCGCGCAAGTTGCGGCGCAGCCTCTTCTTGCTTAAAACCGATTGCTTCACCGAGGTACGTTGCTCGGCGGAAGCAAAAGCAACCCGGGCGCAAAGGTAGGCCGGACGCGAATGGAGATGATAATGCCATCGGGAAGCGGCCTGGGATATTACTGCCACCGAGCAGGAATCAGCCGGAAGATTGGCTAATACGATCTTCTCCGCTTTCCGATTTCTGAGCGCGGAAAGGACGCCTTCCACGAATTCCAGTCGATCGCCGGGATCAGCCAGGAAATCACAATAATCGGCGGTGTCGGCAGTAAGAAAGGCAAGCTCGCCTGCTCTCTGTTTCCTCACCGCCAGCGCGACAAGACCTACCAGCTTCTCACCTTCGTAACCAAGAAACAGAACCGGGGCAAGTGAGTCCGTGTAGGCACGCTGAACCGCGATCGCCCATTCATACGTGTAGAAAACCTCCGGATGTTCCATGCACATCGTCAGGTGGTTCCACGATCGGCGCAATTTCGCGTCTTCCGGGATTTCTTCCATCACCGCTATGCGCAAGCTTCGCCAATCTCCTGAGTTGAAGTTGAAGGATACATCAATTAGCAGGAGATATTGATGATGGGGGTGACGCCGGGCCTCGGCTTGAAGTACGCAATTCGCGTTCAGGCCCTGAACCTTCTCCGCAAGGAATCGTGAAACCCGGAGATGTGAGCCTCATACACGGGCAAGGACATCTCCGCAGTTATGTGGATTCGCGGCAGTGAGAACCGAGAAAATGATTGGCCGACAGCGCCCCCGACATTCACGAAGGCACACTCGTACCCGGCTGACTCGGAGAGCATGTACTCACGATCTCCTACGGAAGCCGGATCTCCAAATGGATAGGCGAGCGCCCAAATCGTTTGCCCCGACCATTTCTCGAGCTGCGTGCGGCAATCGACGATTTCGGCACGAGCCAGCTCCTGGGGTTGTTCGGTCAGAATCGGATGGCTCATGGTGTGCGCTCCAATCGTCATGCCAGCGGCGGCGACTTGCTTCAGCTCCGTGGCACATAGCAATTGCAATCGCTCCCGCAGGAGCGGGTCGTCAAGAAACTTCCGTTTCCACTCTGGGTCGAGGCCCCACCATGCCACTGCCTCGTGAAGGAAGTTGGATCTTGCGGCAGCGTCAAAGCGTGACAGAATCCTCAACAACTCTAACCAATAGGCAATCCGCAGCGCTCGATCAGCTGGAATCTTAGGAATCGGAGTCCCGCGCCATTCAGCCGGCTGACGAGTCCCCTTCGCCTCTTTCAGCATTAAGTAGAGCTCCACATACCACAGCATTTCGGGAGCAGTCCCCAAGGAGGCTCCGGTCACAAAAAAGAGACACTGTAGTCCTTGCTCCACCAAGACAGGGACAATGGTGGTGAGGTTACCGAGCAGCCCGTCATCGCAGGTCAACAAAACGGCGCGTTCGGGCAGAGTCTCCTGCTTTCGCAGCCAGCCCAGAACACCATCAGGCGAAACCACATTGTAGTGTCTCTTTAGTAGCGCAAGCTGAGCGCGAAACGCCGCCACGCTAACGAGTGTGCTATCGAGAAAGGGATTGGTGACTCGGTATCCCTCAGGGAGAACACCGTGGTAGGTAATGACGCGGAGAGCAGATCGAGGCCGGGCGTGGAAGTAACCCAGCTTCCCGAGACCGGGATAGACCACCCGTTGAAGCAGAGGACTCAGTAGGCGCATGGGTCGGGGAGACGCACCGCATGGGGTCGGAACAGAACTTCGTCCAATTGGACCGGATCTGCCTCGTGCCACAACCTTTCGAGTGCCGCGGGATCGGCACAATAATCGGCAACCATCTCCGGGATATGCTCGAGGCCTTCCGGATTGTTGAGCACTCGGCCGGCGCCGAAGCGGGCAAATTGTTGGAGATACCCCATACCACCGAAATCGAGCCATCCGCACAGGAAAAAAGGTAGCTTCCTGAGTGCGCATTCGACTGCGATGCTGGAATCGACCGCAACGCCGCACCAGGTGCGAGCGATGACCTGCTCGGGGGGAACGCCGGCAATAATCTCCACTTTTTTCGCCGCATCCGCCGGCAGAATCGAGGCTACCAGCACCTTGCGGGCATGCTTGCTTTCGAAAGGATGCAGCTTGATGATCAGGCTGTGTCCGGTACGGAGTGCGACCGAGTACAAGCGAGGCAGGAGTTCGCGGTAGATCTCGTCAGCCCGGCCAGCCTCCACCTCGTAGGGCTGCGAGAAGAACACGAGCGCTTTATCGTTGTGATCTCTGGAATCGGCGAAAATTCTTCCTCCGGGTGCTCCAACAACAATGTGTTCCGCCTCGATCGCTCGTGCTGATCGCAGGTAGTCGCTTTCCATCTCACCCTTCACCAGGAAAGAATCCGCCAGCGGCATCTTGAAGAGAAATCCCCCATCAAGAGCGCCGTGACTGCAATACACGGCGTTGAGCTGACTGCGCTGGGCAAGGATCAAGGGCAAGCGGGTGTGGTAATTCAGGTCGTCGCCGCACAATACTCCCGTGAGCGGTTCGCGGTCGAGCATGTGCCTCCAGGCTTCGCGCAGATGCAAGCCATGCTCCAGATGAGCCGGGAAATAATCCCACACACCTGCGTTGGCAGCGTGCCGAAATTCCTCCACCTCGGCCTGCATGGTGTTCTGGAAAACCTCCCACGCGCGTCTCAATTCTGCTGTTTCGTCGCGAACTATGGCGAAAGGCAGGACATACGCCGCAAGCGGAGCGACCGCCACGTTGTCAGGCAGGCGATCGGGCAGGGCGCTGCGCCGCGTCGTCGCCAATAGAAAACGCCGGTGGGGCAGATGCCCGGCGTATGCCAGTACGGACCTTGTCACGTTGGAATAGGCGGACGGCAGCAAGACTGCGGGGTTCACCAGCTTGGCTCGCCCGTGTTTCGCGACGTGATGCCGTAGCCGGTAGTGCGGATCCCACTTGTCAAAGGCGATCTCAACTATCTGAGTAGTCCGCAGCTTTCGCGCCGACCGCAACATACGTGCAGCGCGCGATGTCATACCGTGTGGGGTTTGCTGAATAAACCGCACAGGCCTGCTCAGCGTTTGTTCAAGGAGCTTCGCGAACAGATGCGGACGAGAACTCGTCAGTTCAATCTTGTCGTCGGAGATCTCAGGCCGCAGCTGATTGAGCAGATAGAGTAAATGGAGATCGTGATACTTCTCCATCGCCAGCATCTCCCACCAATCGATCCCCATGCGGTCAAGAAGACGGCCGCGTCCCCGCTCAAAAATCTGGTCAACCCAGCGATATCCTTGCTGCAGTTCGGCAAACTGGTAAATACCGATCACCCGTGTTTCGAGTCTGCGGCTCCATTCCTCGTAGGTATAAGAACTGGCAAAACCTAAATCGACAATCAGGTCCCAGCGATCTCCGGCCCACTCCCCCTGCCAGGGAAGATCTTCGGGATGCAAGAAGAGGACTCTCATGACTTCAGCAGCCTAGACCTGCTGCACCAGGCTTATCTGATAATCCGCACTGCTTCGAAGGCTTCAACAGCGTTCCTTCCAACGACGCTGCCCCATCTTCGGGCAATGGCCGTCAGCGCCTCGGGCGAACGCGGATGGGGAAACTCCCGCGCCTCGCTCTCGTATAGCTTCATGCCTTCCAGCTTCAAGGAAAGCGTGCCCTCGATGTCGACAAACATGTTCGGCCTGAAGACAGGGGAGAATTGCTGAAATGCCCATTCCGTGGAGGATGTAATCTCGAACATGTACAGTTCGCTGACGGGATGGCCTTTGACTGGACGGGTTGCGGTTAAAACAGCTCGGCTCAAGATTTGGTGATCCAGGTTGAGATCCCCGCCATGGTGTGTATAAATCGCAGCGGGGCGCCAGCGCTCGATCAGTTCCTCTACGATCTTGATGACGTCCAGCAGAGGCATCGTGTCGAACCTGTTATCCGGCAAGTCATGCAGAGTAAGTTCCTTGACTCCTAAAAGACGCGCGACGCGCTGGCTGCAGTCGCGCAGTTTGTTCAGAGCGAGCGTGTCCGCGTCCGCCCGCTGCGGATGGCGCGAAGTGATTCCTTCTCCCAGAATTGCCACGTAAACGGAATGCCCTTCTCGCGCCAAGCGGGCTGCGGTCCCTCCGCATCCCAGCAGTTCGTCATCCGGGTGCGCCGCAACCACCAGTACATTCATTGCCTGATCTACTCCTGATCCTTCAAAATAATTTCCAAACCCGCCGGGCCCTCGTTAAACAACAAGTCCACAGCCGCCATGTAGGCCTCGAATCCGGGATATACCTGGGGATAGGTCGGATGCCGATAGTCATCATACCGGACTGTAATCCCCTCGCGGCTAAACGAGTCTCCATGCAGATAGTTTCTTCCCAGCGGGCCGGAAAGGTAAACCGTAGCGCCTAACTCTCGGCAGAGGTTCAGAATGAGTTCGTCTTTTTTCCCGGGAAGCCTCATCTGCGAGCTGAAATACAACTTTGTACGGATGCCGAAAGCGTCCAGCAAGTAAGTCGTCGTTTCTCGCATCAGATCAGCCAGCTTCTGCCAATGGCGGTTGTAGATTCCCTCGAAGAAAGCGGCGTGTTGCTCGAAGAAGGCCGCTTTCGAGTAATTGAGGCGCAAGCTCTGCCAGTGCTTGGACGCCCACTTTTTTTCGTTGGCGACTTCGAGGGCATTGATAGAAAGATCGCCGAACTTACCCGCGGTCCTGACCGGTACCGTCAGCCAGCACCAGCTTTTCTGTGTGCGGATCTTGTTGCGGTTAGTGAAACTATTCTTCTCGAACTGCACGTGGTCGAGCACGATGTGCGCATCAGAAACGGCAATGCGATGAAAATACCCAAGCCACGGAAGGTACGCCGGCTGATTGATGGAGACGATCATGTTTTCGAAGCTTGATGCCGGCAAATGACGAAGTCCCCCCGATGTTAATCATCGGAAACGAACCGTCTGAACTTAGAAGCGTCATCCGGCTGGGCGCGCACGGTCCAGTTCTTCGCACAGGCTGAGGAACGCATCGATGACAAAATCTTGTTCGTCCCCGGTGAGCGAGGGATATAGCGGCAACGAAACCAGATTCCGATACGCTCGATCTGCTACTGGCGTTTTGGGTCTGCCAGGCGAGCGCCAGTCGTGTACGGGAATCGCTGCCTGGACGCCTTCGCGTTGCAACTGGGCAACGACAGTTTCCGCGGGTGTGGCCAGCATCTCCACCACAAAACGATACCAGACGCGAGGCTTGCGATTCGTTGGCAAGTGGAAAATGCGATCTAGCCATTTAACTGAGAGTCTCTTCAAGTAACGCTCAGCGATCGCCTCCCGAGCCGAGATGAACTCCGGAAGTCTCTTCAATTGCGTTAACACTAGCGACGCTTCCAGGTCGTTCATCTTGTCGTTCATGCGATACGCGACGGCGGGTTGGTCGCCATAATCTCGGCTCGACTTGACAAAGTCCGCAATCTCGCCTGAGTTGGTCAGCACGGCGCCACCTTCACCGCCACCGATCAGCTTGGTCGCGTAAAACGATAGAACGCCAATTTGAGATCGTGACCCCAGCCATTTCTCGCCTACCTTCAAACCGAAGGCATGGGCACAGTCCTCAATCACGGGCACGCCACTAGACAGTAGACTATTTATCTCGCAAGGCAGTCCGAACGTGTTCACCGCGATGACGGCAGGGGGCCGAACCTCGACAATGGCTTTTCTGAACGCCTGCGGATCAGCGTTCCAGCTCCCCAGTTCTATATCCGCAGGAACGGGAGTCGCGCCCCAGGGTAGGGCCGCGTTCGCCAAAGCCACACAGCAATATGCAGGAATTACGACCGTGTCGGAGGATTGAATGCCGAGCGCGCCAAGCGACAAACGCAGAGCCGAAAAACCCGACGCCACGCACACGGCATGCTCGACGCCCGCCATCCGTGCCAGCACAGATTCCAGTTCCTGAACCCTTGGTCCTTGCGCCCATTGGCCGCTGCGTACCGTGTGCGCGACCGCCTCGCATTCGGCGTCTCCGAAAGTGAGCCGATTATGGGGAACGATAGGCATGCCGTTCTATGCGCCCGCGACTCCCGGTCTTAGTGCTTCTGCCCCGCGGCTAAGAACCAGGGTATAGTGCTCCGCAGGGCACAGGCTAGCGCTGCTCTCGCGAAATGCTGCCTTCAAGAACGCGGCGCGACCGATCGGATTGTCCCGTCTTACGCAGGCGATGAGCCGATCGACGTCCCACATCTGAAAAATCTTCTTGCACCCCATCCGAATGGCCTGAGTCCCCCAACCGCGGCCCGTAAACGGCGACATTAGGTATACCGAAATGACGCAGTCGGACTGTTTACGATCGAAACGGATCTGCCCAACGGGTTCGGCGTCATGAAGGATGATGAACATTTGGCGACTCGTGCCGCGCACCGTCTCCGCAAACCACTTTTCATGGTCCTGCCACTCGATGGCCCGGTGCCATGACCCGTGAGCAACAATGAAGGGATCATTGCGCCAACGAAAAACCATCTCCCGATCTTCCATAGTAGCCAAACGCAGAGTGATGGCATTCTCGTCAGTGCTCAAACGAAGTCCTCCGATGAGAAAACGTGGCCCGGACTGACATTCTTCGCCAGACAGCGATCGATCAAGCGGTCAACTTCCTTGGGGGGGAACCCTGAACCAGGCCGCCGGAATGCTACGTCGGAAGCTCTCAGGCGATGCCCGGCCGTCAATTCGCGAGCGGCCACACAGGAGAGCCGATACTCGCGCCGCCCCAGCTTCTCAGAATTGGCCGGTTCGAGCTCTGGGCTTCCCAGGTTCTTTTCTATCGTCCGCACTGCGTCGACAAGCGATCGGAGTTCCGTCGCATCGGAGGAGAACCAGTGGTCTGGACCAGGCAAGCTCCGATCGAGCGTGAAGTGCTTCTCGATCATGCACGCTCCCAGAGCGACCGAGCCAATGGCGGCAATCGTACCGTAAGTGTGATCGCTCAGCCCGACAGGGCAATCGAACTTCTGGGCTAACGTGATGATTTTCTTCAGATTCACATCTTCCGGAGGCGTGGGATACGAAGACGTGCACTGCAGCAGGATCAGATCCTTCCCGCCTGCCCCACGGAAAGCTTCGACGGCATCCTCGATATCTTCCGCGGCGGCCATGCCAGTAGAGAGGACCGTTGGCAACCCGGTTCGAGCCATGGCACGAATCATGGGGAGATGGACGAGATAGTCCGATCCATTCTTCAGCAGAGGCGTGCCGGCGTTGATCAAGTCCCGGATTCCAGCTTCCGAACTCGGGGTGCTGAAGAAAATGACTCCTCGCCGGTCGCAGTGTTCGCGCAGTTCACGCAGTTGGCCGGGAGCTAGTTCGCAGCGTTTGAACATATCCCATTGCGGCTCGACCACGGTTTTTCCTTGCGACACATATTCATAAGTCAGGGAGCGGTCAGAAATGAAATCCTCGGTGTGATAGTTCTGAAATTTAACCGCATCGGCGCCGGCGTCAGCAGCGGAGTCAATTGCGCGGTGCGCCAGGCTCATTTCGCCGTTGTGATTGATGCCGACCTCGGCAACCACAACGCACGACTGATTCTCCCCCACCAGGCGACTACCCAATCGCACAACCTTCATAGTGATCTCTGCAGATACTCCACGACTCGCGCGGCGCCCCGGCCGTCTACTGCCTTTTGGCCGCGCGCGCTCATCGCCACACGCTGGTTGCGGTTTTCGAGTAGAACATCAATCGCAGTGCTGATCCGCTCCCCGGAGAGATTAGCATGCCAGCCGAGACTAGTCGCAATTCCGCGTTCAGCCAGCGCGTTCGCGATACCCTGTTGATCGGCTGAAAGCGCAATCACGATCGAGGGCAAACCCATGTGAGCAAGTTCCCAGCACGTCGAGCCGGCTGCGGACACCGCCACATCCGCCCAACTCATCAGCGTCGCCATGTTCTGCGGACTTCGTTCCAACTTTACTCTCGGCGCCAATCGATCGGTCAGAGCCTGCAGTTCGTCTTGCCAGGGGTTTCCACCGCCGACGACGATTTTCGCTTCGATGTCTTTCTTTACATTGGCCAGAGCCAGCACGATGTTTCGTGTCACATTGTCAGGATCGGTTCCGCCCATGGTCACCAGAATCTCTCGCGCGATCGCCGGGTGTTGACGAGGCTCCTGCTCCACTAAGAACTCGGGACGCAGTAGAACATAGTCCGTGCCCAAAAGCAGCTGGGTGATGGGGGCGCGGTTGTGGTACATCCCCGGGCTGGCCGAACTGTTCTGATTGAGCACGACATCGGAGGGATAGAAATCGAAGCGGCCGTCGTCATCGAAGAACAGGACTCGCAACCCGGCGGCTTTGAGCCCGCGCACGTAGTCAGGATCGAAGCGATAGCCGTCAACTACCAGCCATGCAGCATTGGCGCGGAGCGCCTCAGCGGCGGTCTGTTCGGCATCGCGCGCGCTGCCCGACGGAGCTACAATTTCTCTCCTCGCGATGCCCTCCCGGTCTAGCCGCTCTTCGAGAGCCGGAATGCACTCCGCCATTAAGTAAGTCACGCTGCCGCCCGCGCTTTGCCAGGCCTTGGCCAACGCCAGGCAGCGCATCACGTGGCCGGCCCCGATGGCGGGGCTGGCATCGGCGCGAATGACCAGGCTCTTGCCCGGCATTGGCACGCGCAGAGATGCTACCACGCGGTCCAGCCTCCATCGACGGCCAGGTTAACGCCTGTGACGTAGGACGAAGCGTCGGAAGAGAGGAATAGCAGCGGCCCCCGGAGTTCGCGCGGATCACCTGTGCGCCGCATTGGCACTTTCGCCTTCAATCGCTCGTGGAATTCAGGATCGGCCACCAGGTAGCGTGGAGCGGGGAACGGTCCTGGACTGATGCAGTTGACGCGAATTCGATCCGGCGCCAAATGACAGGCTGCGTAGCGTGTCCACTGAATCAGGGCACTCTTAGCGGCGCCGTAGGAGGGTGGATTATTTGCGCCACTGGTTCCATAGATTGATGGGTCGGGGCTGACAACTCCGTACATCGAAGCGATGTTCACGACCGACGAGCCCGCAGTCAATTTTGCTGAGTCTTTTAAGAGGGGAGTCGCAACTTGCGTGATGCGAAAGGCAGCAATCACGTTCACTCGATACGCCTGCTCAAAATCCGCGCAGGTTGTGCTCTCGATGGTCGCTGCCCGGCCCTCGCTCGCATTATTGACGATAATGTCGAGACGGCCGTGCTTCTCGCCAATAAGGGCAACATTCTTCGTTACCGCTGCCTCATCGGTAACGTCGAAGCAGGCCGTTGAAACTTTGTAGCCGCGTTCTCGCAAATCAGCGCAAAGCTGTTCGAGCGGATCTCGATTGCGCGCATTCAAAACCACGTGCGCGCCCGCTCCGGCCAAGGCGTCAGCCATGAGGCGTCCCAGATGACCAGTAGCACCTGACAAGAAAGCAACACGCCCATCAAGGCGAAACTGCCGCAGGACATCGTTCTCGTCAAGTCGCGGAATATTCATGCAGGACCTTCCACTTCGACGGGTTGAGCAGGGTCTCAGGTGCGCGCGGGAGGACTCGCCGTAGTTCCTGGCACTGTTCTGGTTTCAGTTCGGGCCTTCGGAACAATTGCAAGTTCTCATTCAACTGTTCCATGGTTTCGCAGCCGACGACAACACTCGTGATCCAATCCAGCGACCGCACGTATGCCAGACAAAGATCGATAACGCCCTCCCGCCCAAACTGCTTTGCGAGCTGCGCCAGAGTCTGCCAGCATTCGTCCGCATGGAAGCCGTTGACGGCCGGCCAGCGGCTTGCCGGATGCGCCAAGATTCCCTGAAGCAGGGCGCTGCGTGCATGCACAACGACTTCCGGACGACCGGCGACCGCGCGATCGACTCCCGCCGCCTCCCATCTCCAGTCGAGCACATTCATCGGAATCTGGAGATGTTGAACCGCGGGATCCTCAAGTGCCTCCAAGGCTTCGCGCGGTTCGTAGACCGAAGCTCCGAGCTTCGCGATCTTGCCGGATTCACGGAGACTGAGCAGATGCTCCCAGGCCGCACCTTGCCACGCATGCCGGTCCTGCCAGCGATGAAACAGAAGCACCGCGGGCTTCGTCAGGTCCAGCGCCGCGCAGGAACGATCGAGGCTTTCATCGACGTGGGCCCGCACCTGTGCAGCAGGCACATCCGCGGGCAAGCTCGACAAATCGAGTTTGGTGATGACTTCGACACGAGAAGCCCAAGCTCCGCTGAGCGACTTGCCGATTACCTCCTCCGCTGTGCCGTAGCTGCGAGCTGTATCGAGAGCGGTGACGCCATGCGCGATCGCTCTTCGCACCATGGCGACGCCTTGCTCTACAGATGGCCTGCCGTGATCATTCACCAACCCGTACTCCATGCCGAGTTGGGCTGTCCCGAGAGTCAGCTTGCTATGCAGGCGTCCCACGATTCTCCGGTAAGGAACGCGGAATGTCGGCTCACTGGGAAGCCTCGCAAGTTTATTCACCAGTTCTTGCCAATGGATGTGTAACGGATCGCTGACCTGCTCGAACAGGCGAAGAACACGGGCATAATCTTCCTCATCGTCGATGGTGCAACGCAGGTAACTGAAGTCGGAATCGTCCGTTCGTTGGTGACCGTAGGCGGCTGAGCGGCAACTGCGCTGAATCCACGGCGCGACATGCTCGCGATCTTCAGCACTCGTAGCCTCGTGTTGCGCCCTGCGCAGAGCTGCCACGGAGAAAGCTTCCCCGGCCACGCCATACGGCAAACCGGCGGAGTCCGCATCCGTGTACAGGTAATCCTCGCCAGACGAAGCGAAGGCTTGTGCGAGCTCGCCGACAAAATGTCCGTCGGGAACAACATTGTCGGCAGTCAGGCGGATCACGGCGCAATCAGCTGGCAACGCAGAGCAGGCAAGGAAGTAGCGGCCCAAAACGTCATGCAGCGGACCGCGAAAGACAGTTAGTCCGTGAGTATGAGCCTGGTGCGCAAGTTCATCATCGGTGGGATCGTCCGAAGTCGCGAATATGGTCTCATGCTGCTGATTGGCGGCTCGTAACCCGGCCAGCACCGCGCTTGGATACCCTGCAACCGGCAACAAGGCTTTCGCGGGCAAGCGCGAACTGCTGGTCCGAGCCTGGATGATCGTGACCGTTCTCAACTGTCCACCTTGGGACTCGAATTGCTCAATGCGCGAAGGCTGTCAGAACCTTTTCCACGGCTCGAATCACATCCTCCACATCCTCATCGCTCATCGCATGAAACATTGGCAGGCTGATGAGCCGCTCATAGGCATGCTCCGCCAGCGGATATTCCCCGCCCTTGTATCCGAACCGGTCGCGATAATAAGGATGCAGATGCACGGGAATGTAATGCACATTCACACCGATGTTTTCAGCACGCAGCGCGCGAAAAACCTGCGCTCGGTCCACCGTCAGAGTCTCCGTCTTCACACGAATGGGATACAAATGCCATGCCGGATTCACTTCCGGCCGCACCGCCGGCGGAATCACTCCGGAAATCTGCCTGAGTGCAACCGTATAGCGTGCCGCGATCTGCCGCCGCCGGGCGAGGTTCGCATCGAGCCGCTTGAGTTGTTGCCGTCCCAGGACGCAAGCAAAATCCGGAAGCCGGTAGTTGAAACCGAGCAGAACCATCTCGTAGTACCACTGGCCTTCACTCTGACGTTGCCGGGCATCGCTTGAGATTCCGTGATTCCGGAATCGCCGCAGGGTGTCGGCAAATTTCGGATTGCTGGTCACAACCATTCCACCCTCGCCGGTCGTGATGTGCTTCACCGGATGAAAGCTGAACACGGTCATGTCAGCGACGCTGCCGATGCGCTTCCCGCCGTACTCCGCGCCCAGAGCGTGGCATGCGTCCTCAATCACGATCAGGCCTTGGCGGCGGGCAATTTCCATGATGGGCGCGAGGTCTGCCGGATGTCCTGCGTAGTCCACGGGAAGAATTGCGCGTGTTTTCGAAGATAGGTGCTTTGTGATTTCCTCAGGGTCGAGATTTAGGGTGTCCGCGCTGACGTCGGCGAAAACGGGAGTTGCTCCCTGATACAAGACGCAATTGGCGGTTGCAGCAAACGTGAGAGGTGTAGTGATGGCCTCATCGCCAGCCTTGAGCCCCGCCGCGAAGGCAGCGCTGTGCAAGGCTGCCGTGCCCGAACTGAAGCTCACGGCGTGAGCCGCTCCCACTCGAGCTGCGAAGGCGGCTTCAAATTCGCCGACCTTCGGTCCTGTCGTCAGCCAGTCCGAGCGCAAGACCTCGACCACGGCCTGAATGTCGGCCTCGTCCACGAATTGTCTTCCGTAGGGGAGGTAGGTCGCCCGCACGGGTGATCCTCCGTTAATGGCGAGGGCTTGCGGACTGACCGGCGTCGTGGTCATGATGAGAGTCTAGGCTGAAACGCGCGCGGGAACCGGTTGATCCTCGGATTCAAGCGGCACAATCAATTCCCGAAGTTCGCGGTTGGTCAGCCAGCGTTCGTTCGAGTCGCTGGTATAGCGGAATCCCTCCGGCAGCGGCCGGGCGTTGACCCAGTTCTCGCGCCGCCACCACGGATGCGAAGGCTGGATGATGTAGCGATCTTCAGTCTCCAGCGTATTCCGCGCCTCGTCATCCGAAACCAGAACTTCATGCAACTTCTCCCCAGGCCGAATCCCGATGGTTTCGATTTCGCATCCCGGCGCGATGGTCTCTGCCAGATCGACCAGACGCATGCTGGGAATCTTCGGGACGAAAATCTCGCCGCCGTGCATCTGCTCGATGCAGCTCACCACGAAGCGTACCCCCTGCTCGAGCGTCAGCCAGAACCGGGTCATGCGTGGATCCGTAAGGGTAATCCGGCCGCGCCGTTTCTGCTCCAGAAAAATTGGAATCACGCTGCCGCGGCTTCCCACCACGTTTCCATAGCGCGCGCAACTGAAACGTGAGTCCTGCGCGCCGGCATAAGCGTTCGCCTGCACGAACATCTTCTCTGCGCAGAGCTTCGTCGCTCCGTACAGGTTGATCGGGTTGACCGCCTTGTCCGTGCTCAGCGCCAGAACTCGCCGCACGCCCTTATCGATGGCCGCGTCAATCACATTGCGGCCGCCCATGATGTTGGTCTGTATGGCCTCGAACGGGTTGTATTCACACGCCGGCACCTGCTTGAGGGCGGCAGCGTGGACCACGAGCGTGACACCGGCAAAGGCGCGTTCCAGGCGGGTTACGTCGCGAACATCGCCGATGAAATAACGCAGACTGGCATGATCCAGTCCCGAGGCGCGCATATCGTGCTGCTTGAGTTCGTCACGGCTGAAGATGACCAGACGCTTCGGCCGATACTCCTTCAGCATGATTTCGACGAACTTCCTGCCGAATGAGCCGGTGCCGCCCGTCACCAGAATCACTTGTTCCGACCAAATCATTTTGTCTGCCTCATCGTTCCTTGGGTTAAGCCTCATCGCCGGTGCTGCAGTTCATCGAGGTTGCCTCAAACGCCTTAAGCAGAGCGCGGCTGGACCTGTCTCGCGTTGCTTAGTATAGCGGAGTTTGTGGGGAACCAGCGCTGGTGAATCCCGCAGATTAAGGCACGTCTCCTGAGGCTAGATGCTGGACGGATCCCTGGCTGCTGGCCACCTGCTTTTTCACTCCCACTCAATGGTTCCTGGCGGCTTCGAGGTGATGTCGTACACCACGCGGTTGATGCCCTTCACTTCATTCACTATCCTCGTAGAGATTGTTTTCAGCACTTCGGGCGGCAAGGGCACCCAGTCGGCAGTCATGCCATCTTCGGAGCTCACCGCCCGGATGGCGCAGGTGTAAGCATAGGTTCGCTGATCACCCATCACGCCAACCGACATGACTGGCAGTAGCACGGCAAACGACTGCCAGATTTTCGTGTACAGGCCGGCCTCTTTGACTTCGCTGACCACGATTTCGTCGCACTCACGCAACAGAGCCAAGCGCTCGGGCGTGACTTCGCCCAAAATGCGCACGGCAAGACCGGGACCTGGAAACGGCTGCCGCTGCAGGATTTCCCCCGGAATGCCCAGGTCGCGGCCGATTCTCCTGACTTCGTCCTTGAACAGGTCTTTCAGCGGCTCAATCAGTTTAAGTTTCATCTTTTTGGGCAAGCCGCCGACGTTGTGATGCGACTTGATGACCTGCGACGGCCCGCGCACCGAGCGTGATTCGATCACGTCAGGATAGAGCGTGCCCTGCACCAGCCACTTCACTTTACCCTCATTTTTCTCGATGCGGCGGGCTTCGCGCTCAAACACTTTGATGAATTCGTTGCCGATGATCTTGCGCTTTTTCTCCGGCTCAGTTACGCCGACAAGCTTGGCAAGGAAGCGGTCGGTTGCATCTACCGCATCGACGTGAAGGCCGAGTCGGTCGCGCAGGGTTTGCTGCACCTTTTCGAATTCGTTTTTGCGGAGCACGCCATTGTTGACGAAAACGCAGGTCAGGCGAGACCCTTCGGCTCCGCCCAGAGCATGCTTGCCTTTCGCGTCGCGCAAGGCGCGGTCGACCAGCACCGCGGAAACCGAAGAATCCACGCCGCCGGAAAGCGCACAGATAGCGCGCCCCGCGCCCACTTGTTTCCTGATCTGCTCGATGGTCGAAGCAATGAAGTGCTGCGGAGTCCAAGTGGGCTTGGCGCCGCAGATCTGAAAAACGAAATTCTTCAGGATCTGGGTGCCCTGGGGCGTGTGATGAACCTCGGGATGAAACTGCACTGCATACCATTTCTTAGCGGCATTCTGAATGCCCGCCACTGCGTAGTGCGTCTTGGCCATCAGCTCGAAACCGGGAGGAAGCTCTAGCGCCTCGTCGCCGTGCGACATCCAGACGGCCAGCCTTCTGGCCAAGCCCTGAAACAGAATCGATTCGGCGACGATGTCAATTTCGGCGCGGCCATATTCGCGTTTCTGGGCCGGGCGCACCTTGCCGCCGAGCGTGTGAACCATGAACTGCAATCCGTAGCAGATGCCGAGCACCGGCAGGCCGAGTTCGAAGACGCGCGTGTCTGCGGGCGGAGCGTCTTTGTCGTAGACCGACCATGGCGCACCTGAGAGCACGATCCCGACGGGCGCGTAGCTCTTGATCTCGTCAAGCGAAGCTGTGCAAGGAACAACTACAGAAAAGACGTTCTGCTCGCGGATGCGGCGCGCGATCAGCTGCGTGTACTGCGCGCCAAAGTCGAGGATAACGATGGACTGGTTTGCTGAGCTGTGATTGGGCGGGGATTTGGGTTCCACGGTTGAGTTTCTCAGATTTGGGGAGAGAGTGTAAAGACGTTCCGAGCTAGGTCTGTACAACGGGATCGGGCCGGTCGCTCAGAATCAGCTCGTCGCGGTCGATCGTGGTCTGAATGGGCACGGCGGGCGCGATTTGCATTCCGCTATGCTGCGCAGGCAACGGAGCGAGTGGCAGCGGCGCCTCTGCGATGCAGACATATCCCGCCAGCCGCGCCATGTAGAGCCAATCGCCAAGTGCAAAGTAGATCAGGGTCACGAGAATCACGCTCAGGAGCACCAGCCGCCAGGGCAACACTCCCATTAAGCCCAGCGGCATGGAAACGACGGTGGTCGCTCCCACAAAAGCTGTCAGATGAGCCAGGCCGGTCCACGTGCTGACTACGGCGACAGCACCTGTCCGATCGCGGCAGAAGCTTACCGCCGCGGAAATCGCGCCCACGGCATCTCCGCCATTGCGTACTGCGAAGAGACCCGCAAGGGATAACATCCAGTTCAACGCAACCGCCGCCAGCCAAACGAGCGCCGCCAGCGGTACGAAAAGCAAGAACGCCAAGCCTGGATGAGGATCGGTGTCAGGCGAGGCAAAACCGGCCAGTATGCTCGCGCCTACGAACCCGAAGACAGCGGCTACCCCCACGGTCAGCCGCAACAAATTGAGCCTTGCGAGGGCATGAAACGGCGAGCCCACTGACGTCTGGCTGGCGCTGAGTTTCGTGGCAGAAGCGCCGTCTTCTGCGCCTTTGCGAAAATAGTCCACCAGTGCTCGGACCGTGGCGATTCGGCCCAGAGAAGCGGTCACGATCCAGAGCAGGCCAAGCATCATCGCTGCCAGCAAGCCGGCCATGACGGCGCGGCTCAAGCTTCCGCGGAAAATGTGTGCGAGCGCCTCGGCAACAAGATACGGATGCCTGGTTCTTAGAAAAAGAAGCTCGCCGTTGGTGACCGGCAGCGTGTCGAGATACTCGAACAGCCCAAAGGAAAACAGGGCAACCGCCGTTGCCCCCACCGTCCAACGCCAGGCGATTTCCCCCAACGTCAGCGACGGCCGCCGGAACGCTGTACGAAACCCCTCAACAGTAGGCGAGATAGGCATGTGTAGTCAGAATACTGCAAGGTGAAACAGTTTTGTTATCTCGACCTTTTTCCGGGCCACTACGTGCATCCGGAGTTAGCCGTCGAGCATCGGAATTAGTAACAGCGAAAATCAGATCGTTGAGAGCCGCCGATTCCGCTCCCGCGGCATAAATCCATCATTAGTCAGGAGTGTTACAGGTGAAAAATAAATTGAGCCCATATCTCGCGTCGCTTGTAGTTTTGGCCTTTCTGTCGGTGAATGCGTTCGCAAAGGACAATCACTCCGGCAGCTTCGATCTCGTCGACACGGCTCGGATCGGTACCACGCAACTCGCGCCCGGACATTACAAGGCCGAGTGGAGCGGTCCCGCTAACGACGTAAAGGTCGCCATTTTGCAGAACGGCAAAACCGTGGCCACAGCCGAGGGTCACATCAAGGACCTGTCGGAACGCGCCTCCTATAATGCCGTCGTGTTGAAAACGCTCAACAACAACACCAAGACAGTTGACGAAATTGACTTCAACAATCGGACCGAAGTGCTTAAGTTTCCGAATTGAGAAAGCGAATGGAACGCGGTGGGCTGCTTCGGCGCCCCGAAGCAGCCGCTTCTCTTTAGGATGCCAGCAGAGATGACTTACTTCACTACAAGGTTCACCATCTTGCCGGGCACATAGATCTTCTTCGCCACCTGCTTGCCGGCAATCGCCGTATGCACTTTTTCTTCGGCGAGCGCGCGCTCGATTATGAATTCCTCGGTGGCATCGGCGGGTACAACGACCCGGCCGCGCAGCTTGCCGTTAACCTGCACGGGAATCTCGATCTCTTCTTCCTTGGCCAGCGCCGCGTCGTATTTCGGCCAAATGGCATGCAGCAAGCTTCCCTTCTCGCCCAGCATCTCCCAGAGTTCGTGCGCGAGGTAAGGCGCAAAGGGCGCGAGCAAGAGGACAAGAGTGCGCTGCGCTTCGGCCAGGAATGACATGGGAATCCAACCTTGCGCGATCGCCTCTTCCGCTCCGTACAAAACGTTCACCAATTCCATGATGGCCGAGATGCAGGTGTTGAAGTGCCAGCGTCCTTGAAAGTCGTCGCTGACGCGCTTGATCGTCTGGTGCAGCTTGCGCTGGATGGCGCGCGCCTGAGCCGACAACTCCGAGGAAACGGGCTTGTGCCAGTCAGGATGCTCAGGCCGGGCGTTGCGGACGAAGAACCGGTAAACGCGCCCCAGAAACCGCTGAATTCCTTCAATGCCCGAATCCTGCCAGTCGCAGTCGCGGTCGGGAGGCGCGGCGAACAGGACATAGCAGCGTGCGCTGTCGGCGCCGTATCGGGCAACCATCACATCCGGTGAAACTACATTGCCCCGGCTCTTGGACATGGCTGCGCCCAGATAGGTGACCATGCCTTGCGTGAACAAACGCTCGACCGGTTCGTCGTTGGCGATCAGGCCCAAGTCGCGCATGAATTTGGTCCAGAAGCGCGAGTAGATCAAATGCAGAATCGCGTGCTCGACGCCGCCGATGTACTGGTCAATCCCGCGATCGCCGAACCAGTATTGCGCCGTCTTTCCGTCAAAGGGCGCGCAATCATTGTGCGCATCGGTATACCGATAGAAGTACCAGGACGAGTCAACGAACGTGTCCATGGTGTCGGTTTCGCGGCGCGCCGGACCGCCGCACTTGGGACAGGTTGCGTTCACTAACTCCGGCACGCGGCCGAGCGGGGAACCGCCGGTAAGTGTGATGTCCACGTTCTCGGGCAAAATCACCGGCAATTCGCTTCCCGGCACGGGCACGATTCCGTCTTTGTCGCAATAGAGCATGGGGATGGGCGTACCCCAGTAGCGCTGGCGCGAGATGCCCCAATCTTTCAACCGGTACGTTATCGTCGCCTTGCCGAAGCCCCCCTGCTGCGCATCAGCTGACATTTGGCGGATGGCTTCCTCGCAGGTCAGGCCGCCGTACTTGCCCGAGTTGATGAGCATTCCCTCGTGCGCCGTGAACGGCAACGGCGGCTCGGTCATGGTCTCTTCCGGGTCGTTCGAGATGGGAAGGATAACAAGCCGAATCTCCAGCTTGTATTTCTTGGCAAACTCGAAATCGCGTTCGTCGTGCGCAGGCACGCTCATGATGGCGCCGGTGCCGTAGTCCATCAGGATGTAGTTCGCCACCCACACCGGCACCTTCTCGCCGTCGAACGGATTGATCGCATAGCGGCCCGTCGGAACTCCGTGCTTCTCGATCTCGCCAATGTCCCCGGCTTCTTTCGCTTTGCGCTGCTCGGCGATAAGCTGATCCACCTTCGCGCGCAAATCCGGGTTATCCGCGGCCAGATCAGCGACGATGGGATGCTCCGGCGCAAGCTGCACTGAAGTCGCGCCAAAGATCGTGTCAATGCGCGTGGTGAACACGGTTATTGTCGAGCCGCCGGGACCGAAGCCGTGGTGTTTCTCCGCGTAGTCGAGCTTGAAATCCACCTGCGTGCCTTCGCTGCGGCCGATCCAGTTCTGCTGCATGATGCGGACTTTTTCCGGCCAGCCAGCGAGCTTGTCCAGATCTCGCAGCAATTCGTCGGAGTAGTTCGTGATGCGCAAGAACCACTGCTCCAGTTCACGCTCTTCGACCGGCGTGTCTTCATGGCGCCAGCAGCACCCGTTCACCACCTGCTCGTTGGCGAGCACCGTACAACACTTCGGACACCAGTTGACTTTGCTCTTCTTGCGATACGCCAAGCCCCGCTCGTAGAGCTTCAGAAAGAACCACTGGTTCCAACGATAGTAGTCCGGGAAACAGGTTGTAACTTCGCGTGACCAGTCGTAGGCGAAACCGAGGCGCTTCATCTGCGCCTTCATGTTGGCGATGTTGCGCAGGGTCCATTCGCGCGGCGGAACGTTGGCGGAGATCGCCGCATTCTCGGCCGGCAGGCCGAACGAATCCCAGCCCATGGGATGCAGCACGTTGTAGCCATTCATCCACATGTAACGCGCCAGCGCGTCGCCGATCGAGTAGTTGCGCACATGCCCCATATGCAGAACGCCAGAAGGATAAGGCAGCATCTCCAGCACGTAGTATTTCTTCTTCGTGGAATGGGGCTCGGCAGCGTACAGGGAGCTGTCCTGCTGCCAACGTTCCGCCCACTTCGCCTCAACCCGCTGGACGTTGTAGCGCTCATCGGTGGGCCGATTCGAGTTTTGTTCCGGTGACATAACTTGAAATGCAGCCAGTAGAATCCAGATTCTACAACGAAGAATACGGACGCCGCTGACAGCAGTGATCTACTAGCGATAAATGTCTTTGCGGTGGCCGACTTCGAGCACCAGCACGACCACCCTATCATCTTGGATATCGCAGATCAGACGATAGTCCCCGACGCGATAACGCCACAGACTGCGCTCGCAATGCAGCGGCTTGCCCCATTGCCGCGGATTCTCAGCGGGAAGTAATCGCTCGCGTAAGAAACGCTGGATGGCTTTCTGGGCAGGACGGCCGAGTTTCGTGATCTGCCTCTCGGCTGTGCGGGTGATTTCGATCTGCCACATCCGGCGGGGCGGAGCCTCACTCGATGAGACCAAGACGCCGCTCCAACTCTTCGAGGCTAATGGTAGGCTCGCGCCGCTCGAGCGCAGCCATACCCTTCAGGTAGTCCTCGCGATCTTCCAGATACTGGCGGATCGCCTCGCGCGCGTAATAGCTCTTGCTGCGGCCAGTCTCTCGCGCCAGAGACTCCAGCTTCCTTTCCAATTCGGGTTCGAGGCGGATGCCGAGCATGTGTTTAACATGTTTAACATAGCATGTTCCCCACACGGGAGGCAAGAGGAAGCAGGCCGCGTCTCAAGGCGTGGCCTAGAAATCCCCCGGAAGCAGGCCCGCAGCCTTGGCGCGGCTGAGGATCTCCCATAGTCCCCACAGCGCAGCCGCGGGCCCTCCCCAAATGTAGAGCATAGCCTTCCAGCGCAGTTTGGCCACGATCTCGCGCGGGCTGTCGGTCGAGATCAAAAACGGCCCATCGCCTTTCATCAGGATGACCGGCGGATGCAAGTCGAACTCCACGACCGAACCTGCCGCTGCCCCGGAAGGAAGCGCAGGGTCGAGCAACGGAAACGCCGCCCGCCGCAGAACGTCAGCTTCGGCAGCACTGACAAATCCAGGTCCGATGCGCGAGAACTCGCCGGACTCGGCAGCCGGGTTTTTCTTTGCCCAGGGATTTTCCCGCAGATGTCCAAGAACAAAAATCCGGTCGTCCGTCCGGATGCAGTATTCCTGGGCAAACTCCGGCGGTGGCCCCCCGCCGCCGGCCACGCCAAGCGCCAATTCGCCGTATTCCGCGCGATCGCCTGAGGGCTGTAACTGAAGCTCACTACCCTCGGGATAAATCATCACCGTGCCAGTGCCGTCATCCAGGAAAAGAGGTGCGCAGAGCTCCCGCATCTTCCGGTTGCGCAGATCACCTTGGGGATTGGACTCGACTTTGAGGCGATAGTAGAGGCAGTCGGTTTTACTAAGCGGCGCCACCAGAGTGTATGGGCCGACCGCTCGGCCGCTCACTTCTATGGGGCCAAGGGCAGCAGCGCGGACAGTAGAGCGCGGGGTGTCCGCAATCCGCCGCTGACGTTGCAGCAGCCGGAACCCGCGTACGAAGAGGACCGGACCAAACAACAGTCCCAGCACTGCCCAAAACAAGGGCTGGTTCAGCAACCACAAGATCAGCCGGAGCATAGCCTGCTCAGAATACCTCAGAAGGCGAAGGAGACCGAGCACTCCGAACGTCAGACCCGAGGCCAGCTTCCGAGACCTGTGCTGAACGTTCCGTTCTTAGTTCATCGTAATCACCGCCCGGAAGCGCACTTTCCCGTCGGCCACGCGGTCGTAGGCTTCGTTAATGTCGTCCAGCTTGTAGGTTTCGGCGATCACTTTTACCTTGCCCTTCGCGGCATAATCCAGCGCTTCGTAGAGATACTCGGGGCCATTTTGCGACGATCCGATCAGCGCAACATGCCTGAACAGCAGATCGGGCGTGTAGTTCAAGGATTCTCCGCTCACGCCCATCAGGATGATTCGCCCATACTGGCGCATACCCTGCGCCGCTTCCGCCGTCGCGGCCCAGGAATTCGAAGTCGCCAGCAGCACATCGGCTCCGCCGGCCGCCAGCAGTGCCGCGCCGCTTTCCACTATTTCATCGGCGCCCAAGTCGCGAATCATCTTTTCTTTGTCTTTCGACTTGGTCACGGCGATCGTCTCGAAGCCTGACGCCTTCGAGTACTGCAGCGCCAGATGGCCAAGTCCCCCAATGCCGACTACGGCGACGCGCTCATGCGGCTTGGGATCGGCCAAGCGCAAACCGCTCCACACCGTGTATCCGGCGCAAAAGATTGGAGCGGCCTGCTCGTAGCTTAGCTTGTCGGGAATCAGCATGGTCGCATCGGCGTAGGCCAGCATGTATTCCGCGTGGCTGCCCTGCAAACCGATGCCGGTCGAAATTGCGTTCGGGCACAACTCCTTTTTGCCGCGCAGGCACCACTCGCACCGCCCGCAGCCCTTCTGGTGCCAGCCCACGCCCACACGATCGCCAACTCGCCGTGTGTCTACTCCAAGACCGATCTCGACGATCTCTCCCACGGGTTCGTGGCCGAGCACGCGCGGAAACTGCGTCGGGATCACGCCATGCGTGATGTGCACGTCGGTATAACAGAGGCCGCTGGCATGAATCTTTATGACAACCTGATTCGGACCAGCCTTCGGCGTCTGCCATTCTTTGATTTCCCACTTGCCGTTAACAGAGGGCACGACTGCGGCTTTCATAGGGAAAACTCCTGAGAGGATTTGAAAGCGGGTCTTGTTGCAGCTTTTTGCTTGGATGCGGCGGGCTGCTCACGGATTCAGAACGCCCTGTTTGCGGTGCAAACCCGCACGACGGTAGACTGTTGCTGTCCAGCTCTCACGCGGCTGGGGCCACGCTCGAATGAGCGGGCTGGCGTCTATTCTCCACGTTCAGTTTTCAAGGGTGAATCTATGCTGGTTGTCATGCAAGCGCACGCCACGGAAGCACAGGTGCGCAACGTTTGTGAGAAGATCGAAAAAATGGGCTATCGTGCCCACACCATGCCAGGCGCGCAGCGCACCGCAATTGGAATTACGGGCAATAAAGGCGAGATCGAGCCGGGCACGCTGGAAGAAATGCCGGGCGTGCAGGAAGTCATCCAAGTTTCGAAGCCCTACAAGCTGGTCAGCCGCGAGATCAAGCAAGACAACACGGTCATCCATTTCCCGGGCACCAACGCCACGATCGGCGGGCCCGGGCTGGCCATCATCGCCGGGCCGTGCGCCATCGAGAGCCGCGAGCAGGCCTTTGCCATAGCCGAGCGCGTCTTGCGCGCCGGGGCGCAGTTTTTCCGTGGCGGCGCCTACAAGCCGCGCACCTCGCCCTACTCGTTTCAAGGACTCGGCGAAGAGGGCCTGCGCATCATGGCGGAGGTTCGCCAGCAATTTGGGCTGAAAATCGTCACCGAGGCCGTTGATCACGAATCGCTCGACCAGGTCGAACAGTGGGCCGACGTGATTCAGATCGGCGCTCGCAACATGCAGAACTTTTCGTTGCTGAAGCGCGCCGGACGAGCCCGGAAGCCTATTCTGCTCAAGCGTGGCATGTCGGCTACGCTCGAAGAATTTCTGATGGCGGCCGAGTACGTCATGAGCGAAGGCAACTACAACGTCGCGCTGTGCGAGCGCGGCGTGCGCACCTTTGCCGACCACACCCGCAATACGCTCGACCTGAGCGTGGTGCCGGCGGTGCAGCGCCTCAGCCATCTGCCGATTCTGGTCGATCCCAGCCACGGCACGGGCAAGCGCAACAAAGTCACGCCACTTTCGCGCGCGGCGATTGCCGTCGGCACCGACGGATTGCTGGTCGAAGTGCATAACAAGCCGGATGAAGCGCTCTCCGATGGCCCGCAATCGCTGTTACCGGATGACTTCGACGAGTTGATGGCGCAGATCCGCCAAATCGCCGCCGTGCTGGGAAGAACTGTGCCGGAGATCGGGGCGAAGGAGACGGCGGCAGTGAGGAAGTAAGGCTTGGAGGTCTATGGATTGGCCTAGCGGAGGTAATTGTTATGAACCGAACACTCGCGTATCTCTTCATCGCTGGATGCGGATTGAGTGCGATTGCTGCTGGGCTCGTCGCCGAGGCAGGGCCAACCCAACACAGCTCAGGCCCCCTACAGGAAGCGTCACCAGTGAAGAATTCAACCGACGACACCCAACTGGTCAAGACCGGCCCCGGCGTCACCCCGCCAAAGGTTCTTTACAATCCGGAGCCTGAGTACTCCGACAGAGCGCGCCGCAAGAAAGAGAGCGGGGTTGTGGTGGTCAAGCTCGTCGTTGGCATTGATGGCAAGCCGCGAGACCTAAGAATAGTCACCAGTCAGGTCCCGGATCTGGAAAAGAACGTTGTCGACGCGGTTAAGGCTTGGAGATTCAAACCCGCCATGAAAGATGGCAAACCCGTAGCCACAGAGATCGAGGTAGAAGTTCACATGAGACTGCTGAACTAAGGCTGCCCCTGCTGAGGTCTTCCACTTCTGCTAATCTTTTTCTTCCCCGAGTACACGCTCTTGCGCAAGCTCCTGTTCATCGCCGTGTTGCTCCCCATCCTCGGCGGGATCGGATGGTGGTACTTTCGCGAACGGTCGCTGCCTGACTATGGCCCGGCCTATCGCGAGTACGCTTACGTCACCAACGGCAAGAGCAACACGGTCAGCGTGATTGACCTGCGCACCTTTGCCTTGGCAAAAACCATCGCCGTCGGCAGCGAACCTACCGGCATCGCCGCCAACAGCAAGAAAAATGAAATCTACGCGGTCAACACCGGCTCCAACAACGTGAGCGTGATCGATGCCGAGGCAAACAAAGTCGTCGCCATCATCGGCGTGCACGGGCACCCGTATTTCATCGACGTATCGCAAGACGGCAAGCGCGCCTATGTCGCCAACTCGGCCTCCAACAACGTGAGCGTCATTGATCTCGACGAGCGGCTGCTGATCGGCAACGTGCGCGTAGGCGCTGCGCCAGGCCTGGCCCGGGTTTCGCCCGATGGCTTAACGGTTGTGGTCTCGAATCGCGGCGACAACACTGTTTCGTTGATCGACGTCTCCGTGCTCCGCGTTCGCGCCACTCTTCCCGTCTGCCAACAGCCCGAGGACATTGCCATTCTCCCTGATTCAAGCAAGGCCTTCGTTTCCTGCTCGGGATCTTCCCAAGTGGCCTCAATTCAGCTGGCGCGCGCGAACACGACACCCGCAGGGGCGATCCGGAATCAAAGGGCCGAGACACAGACGAGCGGTGTTCTTAAGAACGACGACCGAGTGCTCGCTCTGCTCGACGTGGGCCGCACGCCGGTGAGTCTCACGCTGAAGCCCGACGGCGGCGAAATGATCGTTTGCAACTTCGACTCCGACAGCATTTCCATCATCGAGACCGGCAGCGATGAGGTGGGCAGCAGTCTGGGAATCGGCCAGCATCCATCGCGCGGCGTGGTCACGCTCGACAACTCGCGGCTCTACGTGACCAATTTCGGCTCTAACAGCGTCGCGGTCTACGACATTGACATGGGCCGCCGCATTGCGACTCTAACCGTGGGTAGCCGCCCCGATGGATTGGCCTTAACTCCTGATCAGAATTATTTGCTCGTGCTCGACACACAGTCCGGGGACGTTACTGTGATCCAGAAACGGACGCCACGGAAGTTGGAGCCGTCGGAGTATTCGCTGTTGACGTTGATTCCCGTGGGCGTTCAGCCGAACGCGATCGTGGTGAAGGCATTCACGGCGGTTGCCAAGAAGTAGGCGCGAAGAGTCTTCATATGCCAATCCAGCTTCAGGAGAACGTTCCGCTCGGACCGCTGACGACGTTTCGCATCGGCGGCCCTGCCCGTTTCCTCGCAGAGGCCAAGTCTACGGCCGAGGTAGAGGAGGCGGTGAAGCTGGCGCGATCAAGACACCTTCCTATATTCGTTCTGGGCGGCGGAAGCAACCTGCTGGTCTCAGACGCCGGCTGGCCGGGGCTGGTCTTGAAGGTCGCCATTTCGGGCATTGAGCGCAGAGGCGGCGGCAACGACCTAGGCAAAGTGCTGTTTGACGTGGGAGCCGGAGAATCCTGGGATCGCTTCGTGTCACATGCCGTCGCCGCTCAGTGCGCGGGCGTCGAGTGCCTGACCGGGATTCCCGGCAGCGTGGGTGGCACGCCGGTGCAAAATGTGGGCGCTTATGGTCAGGACGCCTCGCAGACGATTGAGTCGGTTGAAGTGTTCGACCTGAAAGACAGCCAAGTCCGCGAGTTGTGCCGCGAGGCCTGCGGCTTCGCCTACCGCTCCAGTATTTTCAACACGACCGAGCGTGGACGGTTCATTATCTTTCGCGTCACCTACGCGCTTGCTCCGGACGGCGAGCCGAGCATCGCCTATGCCGACTTGCAGCGTCATTTCGCTGGACGCGAGACCCGCCCCAATCTCGCCGAAACGCGTGAGGCCGTGCGCCACATCCGCGCGCTAAAAGGCATGCTGATCACGCCCGGCGATCCCGACAGCCAAAGCGCAGGATCATTCTTCAAGAATCCGGTGCTTTCCGCGGAGCAGAACCAGAACTTGCAGAAGCGAGCGGCGGCAAGGGGTTTATCGATCCCCGCCTATCCTGCTCTCGAGAAGAGCAAGAAGGTGTCAGCCGCATGGCTGGTCGAGCATTCCGGCTTCAGCCGAGGATACGGCTCGGGCCGCGTGGGGGTCTCGAGCAAGCATGCCCTTGCGATTGTCAATCGTGGAGGAGCCAGCGCGGCTGAAGTGTTAGTTCTGAAAGAGCACATCCAGCAGCGCGTCGAGGAGATTTGGGGCGTCTCGCTCGAACCTGAGCCGGTCATGGTCGGATTCTGAAACAGTTGCCGGTCATCATTCGCTAGTTGCCAGTAAACCCTTCTGTTTGTCATTCCGAACACGCGCAAAGCGCGAGTGAGGAACTTGCTTTGGGCAGCTCGTTGCTGCAAGCCCGACCCTTCCCATCGTTCCTCCGGAGAAATTCCTGAACAAATTCGACGACAGAGCAGTCTTCATGATCGAGGACAGACGAGTGGCGGCGGGAGAGGCAATTCTGAGCCGGACAGGGGCGGTTGAAGGCAGCAAAGCTGAGTGGAGTCGGGCTGAGCACACAAATGAGGTGCTCGAAGAACTGGTCCGGGAGCAATCGCGGCTTGTATATCGAATCGCCTATGCGGTGTTGCGCCGCCGCCATGACGCCGAGGACGCAACGCAGGAAACGTTCTTGCGCGTCCTGCGTTACAGCACGAAGCTTGACGGTGTCGAAGACCCGAAGACGTGGCTGGCGCGAATCGCGTGGCGGGTTGCAGTAGATCGAAGCAAGCGGACCAGCCGAAGGCGTGAAACTTCCTTGGACGATCCGGAACAGCCTTTCGCTGAGGTGGCATCGTCGCTGACGCCGGCTGATACCACGGTGCATGGCGCTCAAGTGGGAGTGGTGTTAGAAAAGCTGATCGCGGCATTACCCGGCAAACTGCGCCAGCCGCTGATTCTGTCGACGATTGAGGAAATGTCGCCGCGAGACGTCGCCGCTACCTTGGGGATCAACGAGGCGGCGGTGAGGTCGAGGGTCTTCCGTGCGAGGCAGATTCTGAAGGGGAAGCTGGCGGAAAGAGTCGGCAGGAAGTAGGTGGAACCAATGTGGAGCAAGGAACACAACCAGGCTAAGCCCGACGGAGGAGACGATGGCAACGATCTTCTCGAACGCGTATTGGATCGAGCCCTGGCGAAGTACGCTGCTGCTGAACCGCGGACTGGCCTCGAAGACCGAGTACTTGCCAATCTGCGGACCGAGCGGCGGCATTCTCTAGAGCGCAGCTGGTGGCGGTGGAGCGCGGCAGTCGCGCTGGCGGTGATGATCATCGTAACGGCGGTAGTCCTGAAATCAAGCCGACCATCGCAGCCGATCAGGTCCACGCACGCGTCGCCCGCGACGCACATTGCGCAAGAGCCGCCGGCAGCGGTCGCGTCCAACACGATTCGCCCGAGACATACTCCGGCAAGAAAGGCGCTCCCGCCCCGCCGGAGTGAGCCGGTTGAGGTTCTTCCTAAGCTCGATCAATTCCCCTCGCCGCAACCGCTGAGCGAACAGGAACTGGCTTTAGCCCGCTATGTTCAATCATTTCCCCGGGAAGCGACGCTGATGGCCCAGGCGCAGGAAGAATTCGAGCTCGAGATGCAGAAAGAAATGAACGACCCCGGGTCCCAGACCCGGACTCCCGATTCTATTCAAGAAGAAAGGTGAGCCAAGATGCGAAAGACGATTGCAATATTCGTGGCCCTAATCTCCATAGGAGTCCTGTGCGACCAATGCGCTGCGCGGGCCCAAGATGAACCGAAAAAAGAGGCGCCGGCACAAACCGCAAAAGTCCAGCCGGTGCAGCCTTATCGGCTGGATTTTGCGTTCAACGAACTGGCGGACGGGAAAATCGTAAACACCAGGCATTACTCCATGAATCTGACTGCCGGCGAATCCAATGAGATCAAGATTGGCACGCGGGTTCCCGTCGTTTCTGGTTCGACTCCGGGCGCACCTGCCGTACAGTGGCAGTACGTGGACGTGGGTACGAATATCTGGGCTCAGCTGCGAGAGCACGGGGATGAATGGGTGTTGGCCGTGCGCAGCGAGGTCAGCAATCTCGATTTGGGCAGCGACACCGAACATGTCGGAGGACAAAACCCTGTGATTCGGCAAATCAAGCTCTCCGGCAGTACGCTATTGGTTGTCGGCAAAACGATCCTTATTGGCAGCATGGACGATCCCAACTCGAAGCGGCAATTTCAACTGGAAGTAATCGTGACGAGATTGCGTTGATGTGGGTGAAGGATATCCGCAGGCGCCGCCCCGGATCGTGACCTGGCTTTGTCGGCTGTGACCCCATGCGAGGGGAAGGTCGGACGATCCGTCGCGAGCGGCGCCTCAGCTTTGTCTATCGGCAAGTTTTGCCGCCCGCTTGAATATCTCCACAAACATTTTTCGCGTGAGCTTGCCGGTCTGCGTATTCTGGTTCGAGGGATGGTACGACGCCAGTAACACGTTACCGTCCGGCATCCGGTAACTAGCGCCGTGTTTGAAGGTGTAAGCCTTTTTGCTGAACTGGGTGCTCCCCTTTAGTATCGCGCTCTGAAAATCGTGGTGTGCCCCAGGTCTCGCCGCCTTTGCGAGACCTGGGGATTTTCGATGGAGAGAGTGCAGCGATTCGAAAGGGCGGGATAGCAGGCGTTTCAGGTAATTCAGATAAGCGTCAAACCCAATCTTGCCCAGCGCGACCACAACCTTCACGTTTGTTAATTCCGCCAACTCACGATCGAGAAATTCCGAACAGTTCGCGAGTTCCTCGGGAAGCGGCTTGTTGTCGGGCGGCGCGCAACGGACAGCCGCTGTGATATAGAGATCCTTAAGCTTCAGGCCGTCGTTGCGGTCGGTTGCCGTGGGTTGGCTGGCGAATCCTGTCTCGTAGAGCACCGGATACAGAAAATTGCCGCTGGCATCGCCGGTGAACATTCGTCCGGTGCGGTTCGATCCATGCGCGCCCGGAGCCAACCCCATGACGAGCACGCGAGCCTGCGGATCGCCGAATCCAGGCACGGGCTTTCCCCAGTATTCCCAGTCGCGATACGCCCGCCGCTTCTCCCGCGCAACTTGCTCCCGATACGCCACCAGCCGCGGGCAGCACGTGCAGGCTACGACTTCGCGGTTGAGGATGGTGAGCCAGGACACGTCGGGTATTAGATCACACCAAGCGACGTACCACTTGCCACCCCTGTTATGACCTGTGGACAAAACGGCTATCGCAGGTCAGCGACCATCGCATCAATGAGCTTGATGGTGTATGGCGACCAGACAAGAGGCAATTGTTTGAGGGCTGTTGAGGTCACGAATTGGGGATACTGCTTCCTGATGCCGTGATATATGCTTTTTGCTGTTTTCCTATCACCAGAGTAGTAAAGTGCGAGAAGCGATCCCCAGTACACATCAAGTTCCTGTGTTACCGTGTGCTTATCCTGTGACTCGGTATAGAGCTGTACTGCTTTTGAGAAGTCTGCCCTAGCAGATTCGAAATCGCGATTGTCCAAAGCCACGTAGCCAGCATTCGACCATCCTTGGTACTGGTTCTCATTATTCCGAATGGCCGCTTGGCAATGGCTCGTCGCTAAGGAAGCTTGGCTCCTCGCATAGTAATACAGGCAATCACTGGACTGATCCTGCGCCTGGGGACTCGCTGCCATCAAGCCGTGTAGACGATCTGCTTCCGTTGTGTCACCAAGCAGAAGATTGACGAAAACTCCTTCCGACAGAGCCTTATGATTGTTGGGATAACGAGATAATGCAAGATCAACGTCGACTTTTGCTGCACTCAGATCGACTTGTCTGAGCTCAACTTGCACAATTGAAAGTTCACAGACTGCGTCGATGAAATCCTTGTCAGCATCGCATTTTCTAAACTTGTCGAGAGCCTCGCTCCAGTTCAAATCCTTTTCAGCTGTTACACCCTCGGCATACAAAGACCAGCCGTTGCCAGTACCCTTCAATGATGTAAGTTTAGTGCTCACGCGGCGGAACAAGTCAGAATTACCATTGTAAAGAGCCGCTCCCGCAAGCAGCGTCAAGACGAATGTGTCATTCGAGTCTTCGGAAAGATCATTTTGGACAAGCGGATATTTTTCTTCTGAATAATGCACGAGCCCCAGGAACTGCTTGAACTCAACGTCGTCAGGCGACAACTCTACAGCCTTCAATGCTGCAGTCTCCGCCCGCTCAAGGTCCCCAGATACAAGCAGCGAAAAAGCGTTGAGTCCGTACGGAGAGGCAATATCTGGCCGTGACTTGATAGCGGCATCGCAGGCGTAAACGGAGAGGCGATACTCTTTTCTTTCCTGCTCTATCTTACAGAGCAGCAACTGGCCGTCGAAGCTACTTTTTACTGCATCCGGAACCGAATTAAAGGAGGTCCGTGCAGCATCGTACTGCTTCTGGTCGAACAGCGCCTGGACTGAACTCAACCCATTCTCTTCGGGTACAGTTGTCTCTTCTGGTGTGAGGTCGGTCAAATCAATTCTTACTGACAACGGGACCTTGAGGAGATGCTTGAGATCACCCGCTCCCATAGCAAAACCGAATCCACCCTCCTTGAGCTTGGAGGTGGCAACACCCACAACTTGTCCCTGGGAATTGAGAACGGGGCCTCCGCTCGATCCAGAAGCAACAGGCGCTGTAATCTGAATAAGGAACTGTCCCTCGTCTTGACGGAATGCGCTAACGAGCCCATCTGATAGGCTACTTGTAAGCCCATTTGGTGCACCGATGGTGTAAATAGTCTCTCCAACCTTGAGCTGAAGTTCATCTCCGAGAATTAGAGGGGATCGATTGCCAGTCTCAGCCTCAACAATGACAAGGTCCTTCGGTCGGCTCGCTGCGATAACCGCCTTCAGCAATGTCATTGATCCGTCGCTAAAAATGATGGAAGCAGATGTGCTTCCGGCAAGGACGTGGTAGTTCGTCACTACTCGACCATTCGAAACAATAAAACCCGACCCCTGGCTGAGAGGAGCGCGATTTTTGTCGAAAGTCAGGATCGTAACTACAGATGTCTTACATTTGGCATAAACAACTTGGGGACCTGTGGCGCCTTTGGTTTGAGCAGCAAGCGGGAGTACTTGGAGCGCAGCAGCAAGGGCGAAGATGCAGCGACGCATGGTGTCTGCTCCATGGGCCAGATTGACCTGCTCCCCCTCAAAGCAAGTCAACGCCAAACCAGGCATTCGTAACTTCTGATCTTACCTCCAAGAGACCGCATCAAGGCAATGGCAAGAATGTGCGTGGCGAAGCAAACACGAAAGCAAAAGGAACCGCAGGCGTGAGAACCTTCGAGGCTCTGCAACTCATCCGAGGCCTTGTTGACGCTCCTCTCCCCCAGTCTTTACACTCAGTATTAACGTTGTGTGAACGGCCTGCAGCAAGCGATTGCAAATCGAAAGGCAACCGTGAGCCCCACAGAAACCACTGACGCCAAGAACGCTGAGACGAAGAAAGACGGCGTGAAGCGCGAGATTTCCGTCGAAGTCCCTGCCGACGAAGTCGCGCACGAAACAGAAGCGCTCATTCAGAAATATCAGAAGATGGCGCGGCTGCCCGGTTTCCGGCGCGGGCACGTTCCGGCGTCGATCATCAAGCAGCGGTTCAAAGAAGACCTGAAGAGCGAAGTGGTTGAGGCGCTCGTTCCCCGCTATTTTCGCAAGGAAGCCGAAAAACTGGGGATGATCCCAGTGTCGCAGCCACGCGTCAGCGACCTGCACATTCATGAAGGCGAGCCGCTGCGCTTCAAGGCCAGCTTTGAAATCATGCCCGAGATCAAGGTGGAAGGCTACAAGGAACTGCGGGCTGAGCATCCGGTGATCGTCATCAAAGACGAAGAAGTCGAAGAGGCGCTCGCAGGCTTGCGAGAGCAGCATGCCACGTTCACGACGATTGAAGGCAGCCCTCTGGCCGATGGCGACTACGCTCAGGCGTCAATGGATGGTAGACCAAAAGAAGGGGATGGCAAGCCCAAGGAACAAGACGCTAACGCAAAGCCGGTTCACATGGATGAAGTCCTGATCGAAATCGGCGGCAAGAATACGGTGCCTGAATTCAGCCAGAACCTGCGCGGCGCTAACGCCGGCGACAGTCGCGAGTTCGAAGTCAGCTATCCCGAAGACACCAATGACAAGCGACTCGCGGGCAAGACATTCATCTATACGGTAAAGATCCACGCCATCAAGCAGAAGAGCCTGCCCGAGCTCAATGACGAGTTCGCCAAGGAACTGGGCGAGTTTTCGGGTCTCGACCAGGTGCGCAATCAGATTCGCGAAAACTTGCTGGCCGAGCGCAGGCGAACAGCAGAGCGCGAAGCCAAAGACAAGCTGGTCGCCGAATTGATCAGGCGCAATGATTTCGAAGTGCCGGAGTCGCTGGTCGACCGGCAAATTGATGTCCGTCTGGAGCGGGGCTTGCGCGCGTTGGCTTCGCAGGGCATGAAGGTGGAAGACATGAAGAAAATGGATCTTCCCCGCCTGCGGGCCGGTCAGCGCGACCAGGCGCTGCAGGATGTGAAGTCGTCGTTGTTGCTGGAACGCGTCGCGGAGCTGGAAGGAATCGGTATCAGCGAAGACGAATTGAATCGCGAGATTGAGGCGCTGGCCCGGCAGACAAAACAGACTCCCGAGGCGGTCCGCGCTCGTTTGACACAGGAGGGGGGCCTCGATAGAATCCGAAACAGAATCCGCAGCGAGAAGACCCTCGATTTTCTGTATCGTCAGTCCGCGTAGTTCACGCAAAGGAATGCGGACCATTTCGATCCTCCCCATGCAGGAAAGACGTTGCGTCGGGGCGGAGTGTGGCAGGTGAACGTGAAGAACAACGATAAAGACGCAAAAATGATGCTGGTTCCGATGGTCATCGAGCAGACCGGCCGGGGCGAGCGCGCCTACGACATTTACTCCCGGCTGCTCCGCGACAATATCATTTTCATTGGCACGCCCATTGACGACAACATCGCCAACCTGGTCATCGCTCAGATGTTGTTTCTGGCTCAGGAAGATCCCGAGAAAGACATCCAACTCTACATTAATTCTCCCGGGGGCTCGATCACGGCCGGGATGGCGATTTACGACACCATGCAGTACGTGAAGAACGATGTGATGACGCTGTGCGTCGGGCAGGCGGCGTCGATGGCAGCGTTACTTTTGGCATCGGGCGAGCCCAAAAAGAGATTGGCACTACCCAATTCGCGAATTCTAATACATCAGCCCTCCATGGGAGGGTTGTCGGGGCAAGCTACTGATATTGATATCCACGCCCGGGAAATCCTGCGCATGCGGGAGATTACCAACCAGTTACTTTCGAAGCACAGCGGTCAAAAATTGGAAAAAGTGGAAAAGGACGTGGAGCGCGACTTCATCATGAACGCGCAACAGGCTAAGGAATACGGAATCATAGACGATATCATCTACAAGACGGCAAAAGCGGTATGATCGGCCTTCGGCCGGAGAAACTGTGCGGTGAAGCGTCAAACGGCGGTTGGGTCGAAGGCAGCCGGACCCCGATCCTGCCGTGAGCGCCGGTGAAGGAGTAAAGCCGAGTGAAGAACAAGTCGGGGTCCGACGAGATTCTACGTTGCTCGTTCTGCCACAAATCGCAGGACGCCGTAGCTAAACTCATCTCGTCACCTAGCGATTATCCCCGCGCCTATATTTGCGACGAGTGCGTGGCGGTCTGCAATTCGATTCTCGAAGATGATCGCACCGCGACTCCGCCCAGCAGCACTCCCAACCAACTGCCCAAGCCTCAGGAGGTCAAGACCTTCCTCGATGAATACGTGATCGGGCAGGAGCAGACCAAGAAAAAGCTGGCCGTCGCCGTTTACAACCATTACAAGCGCATCTTCATGAACCGGCAGAAGACCGGAGACGGCATTGAGCTGACCAAGTCGAACATCCTGCTGATCGGCCCCACCGGAACCGGCAAGACGCTATTGGCTCAGACGCTGGCCCGAATGCTCGACGTGCCCTTCGCCATTGTAGACGCGACCACTCTGACTGAAGCCGGCTACGTGGGCGAAGACGTCGAAAACATTATCCTTAAGCTGCTGCAGGCTGCCGACGGAGACGTCAGCCGCACCCAGACCGGCATCATCTACATTGACGAGGTGGACAAGATCGGGCGGAAGGATGAAAACCCCTCGATCACCCGCGATGTTTCCGGCGAGGGCGTACAGCAGGCGCTGCTCAAAATCCTAGAAGGGACCATCGCCAACGTGCCTCCGCAGGGCGGCCGCAAGCACCCACACCAGGAATTTACGCCGGTAGACACGACGAACATCCTGTTCATCTGCGGCGGCGCTTTCGTAGGGCTCGACAAGATCATCTCCCGCAGAGTCGGCAGGAAGTCGCTCGGCTTCCGCAGCACCGATGAGGCTGAGAAGGAAGATCTAACGGCCGCGCGCAAGCGCAACTACGAACTGATAGGAGAACTTCAGCCGGAAGATCTCATCAAGTTCGGCTTGATTCCCGAATTTGTCGGTCGCCTGCCCGTGGTCGGCGCACTGGAGGATCTGGACGAGGCTGCTTTGATCGAAATCCTGACCCGGCCGAAAAACGCCATCGTCAAGCAGTACCAGCGGCTGTTTGAATTCGAAAACGTTCGCCTGAAATTCGCCGACGATGCTCTGCGCGCCATCGCGCGGCAGGCCATGGCACGCAAGGTGGGAGCGCGCGGATTGCGCATGATCCTAGAAGAACTCATGCTCGACCTGATGTTCAACCTGCCCAGTCAAAAGAAAGTGAAGGAATTCGAAGTAACGCGGGAAATGGTGGAGAAACGCAGCGCCTCGTTCGCCACCATCATGGAAAAGGCCGGATAGGGATTTGTTCGTCGCTGTCTGAGACTAGGTAGGTTTGGGCAGGCACGGCTTTAGCTCTTGAGCCTGCCCTGAGCGAGCGCAACGAGCCGAAGGGTACCGCACCGATCCACAAATGATCCGGGCTTTCGCCCCTCAGGGACTGGACGCCGTGCATCGTAAGTGCCATATCCTGAAATCTCCAAGCAAGGTAGAATTAAGAGTTGTCGGTTGCCTTTTATCCCAGGGAGCCTGAGTGACTACATCCAAGGAAAAGTTCGAATCCAAGAAGCTGCCCATGATGCCCATCCGCGACGTGGTCATCTTTCCGTTCATGATGACGCCGTTCGTGGTGGGCCGCGAATCGAGCGTGCGTGCTCTCGAGGAAGCCCTGGCGGTGGATAAGAAGATTTTCCTGGCCACTCAGCACGATGCCTCCATTGACGAACCCAAGGCCAACGAAATCTACCAGGTGGGCACGATCGTCAACATCGTGCAAAGTCTCAAACTGCCCGACGGCAATATCAAAGTTCTGGTCGAAGGCATTGAGCGGGGAAAGATTCTCCAGGTTACTGACAGCGAAGGCTACATGCAGGCCACGGTGCGGGTGGCGCGCTACACCACCGAGCCCAATCCGGCGCTAGAAGCAGCGATGCAGCGAGTCACCACGCTGTTTGAGCAATATGTGAAGCTGTGCCAGGCGCTGAATTACGAGACCATGATCTCGGCCGTGCGCATGGAAGATCCAGCCAAGCTGACCGATGTCATCGCCGCCAACCTGCAGCTTTCCATTGAAGAAAAGCAAGAACTGCTGGAGATCTTCGATCCCGCCGAGCGTTTAACACGCGTCGCCGACGTGCTCGACATCGAAATCGAAAAGCTCAACGTCGATCGCACCATCCAGTCGCGCGTCAAGCGGCAGATGGAGAAGGCGCAAAAAGAGTACTACCTCAACGAAAAGATCAAAGCCATCCAAAAGGAATTGGGCCGGGGCGAAAAAAGCGAATTTGACGAACTGAAGAAGAAGATCGAATCGGCCGGCATGCCAAAAGAGACAAAAGATAAAGCCCTGCAGGAACTCAAGAAACTCGAAGCCATGCCGCCGATGTCGGCCGAGTCCACTGTTTCACGCAATTATCTCGACTGGCTGCTGGCCGTGCCTTGGAAGAAGCGATCGAAGGAAATTCGCAACATCTCCCGCGCCGAAAAAGTCCTGAATGAAGATCACTACGGACTGGAGAAGATCAAGGAACGCATCCTCGAATTCCTTGCCGTCCGGCAGTTAGTAAAGAATCCCAAAGGCTCGATACTCTGCTTCGTCGGCCCTCCGGGCGTAGGCAAGACTTCTCTGGGAATGTCCATCGCCAAGGCAACCGGCCGCAAGTTCATCCGCATGTCGCTCGGTGGCGTGCGCGACGAGGCCGAGATTCGCGGCCACCGCCGCACCTACATCGGCGCGTTGCCGGGGCAGATCATTCAGATGATGAAGAAGGCCGGCACGAAAAACCCGGTCTTCATGCTCGATGAAGTGGACAAGATGTCAATGGACTTCCGCGGCGACCCTTCCGCCGCGCTGCTCGAAGTGCTCGATCCCGAACAGAACTACATGTTTGTGGACCACTATCTCGACGTGGAATACGACCTGTCGCAGGTTTTCTTCATCGCCACTGCCAACGTGCTCCATACTGTCCCGCCAGCTCTGCAAGACCGCATGGAGGTGCTGCGCCTGCACGGCTACACCGAGCAGGAAAAAGTCGAAATCGCGAAGCAATTTCTGGTCAAGAAGCAAATGACCGCGGCCGGTCTGAGCGAGAAGAATCTCAAGTTCAGCGAAGAATCCATCCTGACGCTGATTCGCTCGTATACGCGGGAAGCGGGCGTACGCAATCTGGAGCGCGAGATCGGCAACGTCTGCCGCAAAGTTGCGCGCAAGGTGGTGAAGGAAGGTAACGGCTACGCCGTCACGATTACCGCCGAGAACGTTGGCGAATTCCTCGGCGTGATCAAGTTCCGCGACACGCTGGCCCACGAAAAGAGCGAAATCGGGCTCGTTACCGGTCTGGCTTGGACCGAAGTCGGCGGTTCGATTCTGAGCACCGAAGCAACCGTCGTTGACGGCAAAGGCAAGCTGACCCTAACGGGCAAGCTCGGCGACGTGATGCAGGAATCCGCCCAGGCCGCCATGTCCTACGTGCGTTCCCGCGCCCACCGGCTCGGCCTGAACCGCGATTTCTACCGCAATCTCGATCTCCACGTGCACGTGCCCGAAGGCGCCATCCCGAAGGACGGGCCGTCCGCCGGTATCACTATCGCTACCGCGATTTCGAGCGCGCTGAGCAAGATTCCCGTGCGCCGCGACGTTGCCATGACAGGCGAAATCACCCTGCGCGGCAAGGTTCTACCGATTGGCGGGCTCAAGGAGAAGCTGCTCGCGGCTCATCGCGCTGGCGTGTTTGAGGTAATCCTGCCGAAGGACAACGAAAAGGACCTGGCTGAAGTGCCGGAGAATCTGCGCAATGCCATGAAGCTGCATTTCGTCGATACGATGGATCAGGTGCTGCAGATCGCGCTGGAGTCGCCGCTGCCCGCGAGAGTGGAAGAAACAGCGCAGCCGCTCGCGCCGCCGCTGACCACAAGCACTCCCGAGGCTCCCACCGCGCATCAGTAAATCAGTTGCCAGTTGTTAGTTTCCAATTACCCGTGCCAGTCTTCAGTTTTGAAAGGCTTTGCTGGTTCTATGCGCACGCGGCCCGCACACGTTCACACAATTGCTCGAGCGAACGCTCGACACACACCGTGAGCCATTGTTCCAGCAGCTGCCGGTCGTGTTCGGGAAGGTAAGTGAACTGTACACCGGCAGAGCCCCGCGATGTCCACACCACGCGTGCCGTGGCGTGCAGGGTCTCGTCGGTCTGAGGCAGGACAAAGCGGAAATCGGTTTCGTCTCCCACGCTTAGGTCCGCGCGCGATTCTGAATCCGTGTCGAGCCGCAGGCCGGCTCCGCCCTCGCTCAGATTCACGACTGTCGCCTCGCCGTAGGGCTGGGTGCGAGTGCTCACCGTTGCGAAGATGTTGACCGGCTCCCGGTGCTGCTTGCGGCGCCGGACGACCGTGGCGCAATAAGCAGCGCGCAGGCAGCGCTCGATCTGGACGACCGACGCGGGCTTGTGAATGAGGAAGTGCACCCCGGCCGCGAACGCCTGCCGCAGGTCGAGCAGATCGCGCACAATCGCAACCAAAACGCAGTCATGGTTCAATTCCGACCGCCGCACAGCGGAGAGGAAATCCCCCAGGCTGTTGATCTCCCGCCAGTCCACGATGATCACTTCAAACTCGTGCGCCTGAATCAGCGCCACAGCCTCATCGCACCCGCCGACGATCTTAGGAATCACCTGGAGCTGGTTCAGGACTCCCCGCGTGGTCCCCAGAAACTGAACATCACTGCACAGCAATAGGGTGTGCATTGCGAGCGTCGTTTTGGTGCAGTTGTCCATATGACTTGCCTGGCGATCCTGCTGTGCCAGCCTCCGCAGCGTGCCTCACATCCCCGCTGCTTAATGACTCAATCGGCATGGAGGCGCAGGAGTTCAATCTGCACGCTGCACCGCGGAAGAAGCCTTGGTTACTTCAGTTCTGCGGATCGCTGAAGTTTTCCCGCGCCCTTGTCTTGAAGAGATGTCACTTGCTAAACCCCCGTGCTGGGTTGCAAACTTGACGAAAGTGAATTGTCTGCGGAGTACACGATTTTCGCGGAACTCTCTGCGGTGATCGTTCGCGAGGTGCGGCATGGTCAAGATTCCGATTCGAGGCACGGCGGCCGTGATAACCGCGGCGGTGATCGTGGCCGTCACTCTGATCTGGTTGCCGGCATATCGCTGGTTCTTTGCGGTTAGCGTCGGTATCGGCTTGCTGGTAGCCGCGGCGCTTTATCTCTGGCACAAATACCGGCCCGTTCGCGAAGATGAGGTCGAGAATAAGCGGCCGCTGGGACTGAGCTAACGCGCGGGGCAAATGGCGGCCGAGTTCTGACAGTCAGAGTGGATGGTTACGACTGCGATCGGGATTTTTCGCAAACTACGCCTGAGCAGCGCTACTGCTTGATTGGCTTTCCATCCGGCCCGATGGTATCGGAATAGTCGGGGCGACTGGAGAATCTGACCGGAAGCCGCGCATCAGCAATAGCCTGCACAACCTGTTTGACTATAGGAGGACCTTCCGTATTGGCTGCCTCGCGGTAGTACCAGACCACTCCTTTCTCCTGCGACAGTTTCTTCAGAGACTCCCGCAGCGACTGTATTGTGGCAGGCGCTCCATTGACGGCGATACGCCCATCGGCCATTACTGCTACTTTCAGGACGGGTTGCTCGTGCTTCTGTTGAGCAAACGAGACAGGCATTAAAACGAGAAGCAAGGTAATGGTGAGAATCGTTTTCTCCATGCTGTGTATTCTACGTGGGGAGGCTTGACTGATGTAACTAAGCGCAAGAGCTCAGAACCTAGCCGTCCCGCAATCGCACCCGCGCCGACTCCCATCTTGCCAATTTCCCGCCGCCCATTGCACACTTGAGCATGAGGGTGCTGGCTCGATTTTTGGCGGCGGCGACCGATGCGGCGCAATTCCCTGCTCCCAGTCTGCCCGAAATCGCCTTTCTCGGCCGCTCCAACGTCGGAAAATCCAGCGTGATCAATTCCCTGCTCGGGGCGAAGCTGGCCCGCACCAGCTCCACTCCCGGCCGCACCCGAAGCATCAACTTTTATGAAGTGCGTTGGCCGGGAAAACCCCGCCCTGAGCTGATCTTCGCGGATTTGCCCGGCTATGGCTATGCCAAGATCTCCCGCGAGATTTCGCAAGACTGGCCGCGCTTCATCGAGCCTTACCTTAACGAACGACCTGCACTGGCTCTATGCGTCGCGCTGGTAGACATCAACGTTCCGCCGCAGCACAGCGACCAGCAGCTGCTGAGTTTTCTCAACGCCTCGAGGCGCGATTTCCTGCTGGTGGCCACCAAAAGTGACCGGCTGTCGCATAATCAACTGCATCGCGCCCTCGCCGTGCTGGCGCGAGAATACCCCGCCGCACAACCGCTTCCCTTCTCGGCTAAGACTGGCGCTGGACGAAATGAACTGTGGAACGAGATTCGGCGGGCAGCTCGGCAACTGGCCGCCGACGGGGACTCGACCAGCTCACTAGATTAGAGGATCTTCACGAGGAGTTTCGTCTATCTTCCCTAATCTTTTTGCACGCTTTCCCGATAGGAACAGTAGCGCCGACAACTGAACCACTAGGTGCGCTAGGTTTACGTCGACGCGTGCATTTGTCGATCGCGACAGGCAGCCATGGCCGAAGAAATCAAAACCGACAATGGGGGCTTGACGGCCCCGAAAGCGTCCGCCGGGCCAAATGGCTCAGGCCAGGAAGCGCCGGTAGCCGGCGGAAGTGCGGCCGCGCCAGCGGTCGCTAAGGCCGCTGGGAATACCAGCCCACAGATGCAGTTCGCCGGCGCCGAACGACGGCGCAGCCCGCGCTTCAAATGCGAAGGCAGCGTCGAACTGCGCGAGGAGGGTTGTGACGTGCGGACCTGGGCCACGTTTACCGACGTCAGCCTGCACGGATGCTACGTTGAGGCTCAGGCCACCTATCCCATCGGCGCGATGCTTCATTTGAAGCTGGAACTCAATGGGTTCAAGGTCGAGACCAAGGGGGAAGTCCGGGTTAACTACCCCTACCTTGGCATGGGAATCGCATTCAAAGAAATGTCCGACGAAAACCGGGCGCGCGTGAAAGAGTTGCTCGCTTCCATCGCGCGGCCGTCTGTGGTCATGGGACCGGGAATCACTTCGGCCCTTTCAGCCGGGGCCTCGCTGAGAGCCGTCCCACTCGTTACCAATCCGCACGCGGCGATCCAGGCGCTGGTTGGGGCTTTCGAAAACCGCGAGCTGCTGACGCGGGAGGATTTCCTCACACTCCTGCGTACCAGCCAGTCTCCCAAGACGACACCTTAAGGAACATTCCCGGCTCACAGCCATCGCCAGAAGCGTCCAACCCAGATTGCCGTGTCATTCCCGCAAGTCATGCCTCTGCGAATTTCAGTCCTCACCAACTGTTCGTTATGATGGGATAGATATGGCTCTCTACCTGATTACTGGTATTGCAGGCTTCATCGGATCGTCTCTGGCCCGGGCGCTTCTCGCCCGCGGCGAGCGGGTGCGCGGGGTGGATAACTTTTCCACCGGAAAACGGGAGAACCTGGCCGAGATTCTCGATCAGATCGATTTCCGCGAAGCCGACATTCTCGATCTCGACGCCATGCACAGGGCATGTGTGGGAGTTGATTTCGTTCTTCACCAAGCCGCCATCGCGTCGGTGCCGAAATCGGTGCTGGACCCGCTGGGCAGCAATCGCGCCAACGTAGACGGCACGGTCAACGTCTTAGTGGCGGCGCGTGACGCCGGGGTGAAGCGCGTGATCTACGCTGCCTCATCCTCTGCCTATGGCGACACGCCGACGCTGCCGAAAAACGAAACGATGAGCCCGGATCCGATTTCTCCCTACGCCGTGGCAAAGCTGGCGGGCGAGCATTACATGGTCTCGTTCTATCGGTGCTACCGGCTCGAGACCGTGTCTTTACGTTACTTCAATATTTTCGGGCTGCGGCAGGACCCCTCCTCGCCCTACTCAGGCGTGCTGGCCAAGTTCATTACGGCCATGCTGCGCGGCGAGCGGCCCACGATCTACGGCGACGGCGAGCAGAGCCGGGACTTCACCTATGTTGACAACGCGGTCGCGGCCAATCTGCTGGCCTGCCAAGCTCCGGCCGCCAAGGCTGCCGGGCAAATCTTCAACGTCGCGACCGGACGCCAGGTTACTCTCAATCAGACGTTTCAGTTACTGCAAGGCCTCACCTCTTACTCGGGCTCGGCCGCTTATGGGCCCGAACGCGAAGGCGACATCAAGCACTCGCTGGCCGACATCTCGAAAGCGTCATCCGCCCTTGGGTACAAACCTACCGTGGATTTCGAACAAGGCCTGCGCCGTACGGTGGAGTGGTATCGAAACCTCAGACCTCAGCCCTCGGACCTCAGGACGTAGCCAACTTTGGCCTAAGCGCGAGCTCTGGGCATCAGTGGATCTCACATTCGCCGAGGACTATGGTCTGCGGTACGAAGTCCGAGGTCTGAAGCTGGCTGTCATTACGTTGGTTATCTACGGCAAGATAACTCGCATCGCTAGAGTGAGAGGCTATGACGCTCTCCTCGATGGTTCTCTCGCGGGATTGGCAGGAAATCAGCGTTCTGGAATGCATCCTGCGCAGCCTTCAGATGGACGTGACGGTCGAGTCGGACCCGCAACGGGCCCTGACCCGGCTCACTCGATCGAAGATTGATGCCCTCGTTGTCGATTGCGACATGACTGATAGCGCCATGTTCCTCAGGGAATTGCACCGCGCCGACAGGCGCGCACCCGCCGCGCCCTTGGTTCTGCTGTGCAGGGCCAACTCGGCCGCGCGGCTGGAGGCGGCCGAGGTTCCGTTTGCTATCGAGAAGCCTGTGTCCGTTGAAGAGGCGGTACACACTTTATCGGCCGCGCGCAATCTGATTGTCGACGCTCGCCTCCACTACCATCGCGCTGGTCTTGAAGTGCCGGTATCGGTGAATTGCAAGGGAGGCAGTCGAGCGGCGGCGCACCTGGTCAACCTAAGTGAAGGCGGGATGCAGATTCACACCGACGATCCGGTTGAGGCCAACCATCCTTTACACGTAACGTTTACTCTGCCCGGCGCGAAATCGTTGCTGAAAGCGCAGGCGGAAATCGCCTGGCGCGACCAGCGCGGAAACCTGGGGATTCGCTTCGTCAAGCTTCCGTCACGGCAGCAGCGCACGCTGCAGCTTTGGCTGGCAAGGCAGTATTTTTCAGATTAGAAGCAGCGCCGGCGCAGATCTGCGGTCGCCTTGATGAGGACGCAGCGCAAGTTCTTTCAGATGCCTCGAAAAACCCTTCATCAATCCGCCGCGCCAAGAAAACAGCGGGTGCATGGCAACTTTGAACTTAAGAGATCGGGAAGACTTCGAGCACGAAGGCGCTGCCCGATGATACTCCGTACAGATAAGTGCCCACGGTACCACTGTTCAAATTGAAGTAATCCGAATTGCTTTCGAACCCCAGCCCGGTCACCGTGCCGGCAGTGGGGCAGCCAGCGCCCGAACCGATAAACGTGATCGAGACATCGAAAATGTTGTTGCTTCCCTCCTGCGTAAAGGTCCCGTTAAAGGGCGCACAGAGAGAGGCAGCGGTGTTGGTGATAGTCATACTCGCACCAGTCCCGGTCGGCGTAATCGTCGCAAACAGGCCGGCCCCCCCTTGGATGTCCGCCGTGGTAGTGCCGGAGAGAGCTTTAGCGGAGCCGCTCAATGGCGAGAAGGAGCTGAGAGTAAGGGTGCCGGTACCATTCGAGCTGGTCAACTGAGCGCTGATAGAAGAAGCCGAGCTCACACTGCCCTGCACAGAGGCGCTGCCGGTTCCTCCGTTGACCCCAAATGAGCCATATGCCGTCGCAGTGCCGGTGAAAGAGCACGCGCCAGAAATGGTAGGCATCACTAAAACACTCCCGCTTGCCGGGTCAGAGACAGCCGGGCTGTCGTCAATAAACACGGCCAGCCCCGAAGTATTGATTACTCCCGCGACGCTTGAGCTGCCGCCACCGCTGCTGAGACTTCCCTGCCAGTCCCCGACAACGTTGTAAGAGCCGGTACAGCCCTTCGTGATACCAGAGCCTGAGCCCGAGCCTCCACAGCTGATGATCAATGCCCCGAGAAAAACGAGAACGGCAAATGACAGTATCAATGCAGACCTGCGCAACATAAGTTACTCCTTGAGCACGGTGGGGACTGGGATCAAGGGAAGGTCGCGAAGTCTAGAACGTCTGCCTTGCCCCGATCTGCCGCGAAGTTCAGTATATGGACCCGATTCAGAGCGAAACAGCAAGTTCTGCGGGGCGCGCCTCTAAGTTGACACTATCTACCGTGCAATCTGGCACGTTTTGCCGGGCCACGGACGAGCTACCGCCTTACCAAAGTACACGTCCGAGGGGTCACCCCCAGGTAATTGCAACTCGCTCTGAAGCCGCGATACCTTACAAGTGAACTGCGTCTAGATGGCGACGATTCCCACCAAGCAGGAGGTTGGAGCGGCAACCGTGCTCGCCGGCGAGCCTACGCCCGCCAGTTGGCAGGAAACCAGTGCCGCTTGCGTCGTTAAGGACGCCCCCGGCCTTCCTCCGCAAGATCAATCCGGGCAGGGTGATCCCACGCATAAACCATCGCAGCTCGACGCGCTGCACGCGCTGCTGGCGTTCTCCGCGCTGCACGAGCAGGTGCGCCGCAGAAAGGCATTAGCCGCACGCCTCACTGGATTTGACTCGCCGACTCCCTCTACCGAGTTCGAGCAAAGCGAGCTTTTCGTGCTCGACGAGGTGCTCCAACTCGTGGCCGAGCGGGCAGTGGCGATTACAGGCGCAGACGGCCTGGCCATTGCGCTCGCTGAGAACGACGAGATCGTTTTGCGGGCCTCCGCCGGCACGGTCCGGCCGGACGTAGGCGCCCGCATTGACCGCGACTCTGCCTTTTCCGGAGCCTGCTTCCGGCAAGCTCAGGTCGTAACCTGCGACGATACCGAGACCGACCTGCGCGTGAACCCGCAGGCATGCCGGCGCTTGGGCGCGCGCTCCATGATCGCGGTGCCACTCTGCGGGCGGCGACGAGTGATTGGCGTCTTGGAAGCGTTTTTTGCGTGGCCGTTCGGATTCAACGATAGCGACGTCCGCAACCTGACCCTCCTGGCCGAATTAGTCGTCGGTGCCCTCAGACCGGAGGATGAAGATCGCTTCGCTCAATCGGCACAAGTTGCGGCAGTAAAGCTGGAAGCGCCTCCGCAGCCAAAGAGCAATGTGTTTGCGCCGCCCGCAACGGCTACTGGAACTCGCTTGCGTCCGGCGCCGCCTGAAACCACTGTGACGAAGCCGGTCGACGGCCCTTCCGCGCCTGCAGCGAAAAGCGCCGATGCAGTTCCGAAAGAAAAAGGTCTCGCCGATTTCCTGGCGACCGGCAAATTCGTCCCGTCGAGCACCCAGCCTCCGCAGGAACTCACTTTAGCGCGGTTAGAGCCGGACCCTGCCCGAAGCCGTCACGGCATGTTCGTCTTGCTGCTCTCGATTGTCATCGCGGTGGTCGTCGCTGGAGGCTTGTGGTGGTGGGAGACGGCGCAAGTGGGCGGCGGAATCGTCACGGGAGCACGCAAGCCGTCAGCCGCGGCCTCGAATCAGAACGCATCTTCGCATACGCTTCCCGCCGAAGCGAGCAACAGCCTCGCTGCCAATTCGACCTCCAACGAAGGTGAACCTGTTCTCACTCCCGCGAATCCGCAGGAACTAGCGAAATTTCCCCGGGTGACCGGAATCCGGCACTGGTCGTCAGCCGATTCGAGCACGGTCGTGCTCGACCTGGAGGATCAGGTGCAGTATGAAGCGCACCGCCTCGCCGGACCTGACCGAATCTACTTTGACCTGCACGATACGCAACTGGCTCCCGACCTCGCCGGCAAATCGATCGAGGTGGATGACGGGGTCCTTAGCCGCGTCCGTGTCGCGCAGCCCGTGGCGGGCATGACGCGCGCCGTGCTCGATATCAGGGCCGATTCAAACTTCTCTGTAAGCCTCGAGCCCAATCCTTATCGCCTGGTGGTTGAGGTCCGCAAGATGGGGGTCGCTTCCAAGCGCCCGACAAACCTGTTCCCCAACGCCGAAGCGGAGCGCAGCAGGCTAGCGATTGTGGTGCCGCCTCCCACGCGAGAAGACCTGCAATTGCGGGCGCGCGTGCCCAAGATGCGCATTGTGGTGGATGCCGGGCACGGCGGCTGGGACCTGGGCACCGTCGGGCGGCGCGGACTCCTGGAAAAGGATCTGGTGCTGGAGATCGCGCAGCGCCTGGGCAAACTGCTCGAAACTCGGCTGGGCGCGGATGTGATCCTCACCCGCAACGACGACAACTACATTTCGCTCGACGACCGGGCGGAGATCGCCAATCAGGCGCAGGCGGACCTGTTTGTCTCCGTGCATGCGAACTACAGCGACCTACCCTCGGCGCGCGGCGTCGAGACGTATTACACGACTTCGTTCTCCGCCCCCGGCTCGAAGGAAGCGAAGGAAACCAGTTCAGCAGGCAGTGCCGGAGGTGGCAAGAATCCGGTAACGCCAACGCTCACGTCGGCGGAGTTGCACGAGCGGATCGAGCAGTCGCGCCGGCTGGCCGCCAGCGTGCAGCGGGCCTTGTACGGAACCTTGGCACTGCAGAATCCCGGCTTGCGCGACCGCGGCGTCAAGGAAGCCGGATTCGTGGTGCTGACCGAGAGCGCTATGCCCGGAATTCTGGCGGAAGTATCGTTTGTCTCGAGTCCCACCGACGAGCAGAAACTGCGCTCGGACGGCTACCGTGAGCAGATCGCCGAAGCGCTCTACAAAGGCATCGCGCGATACGCGGCGAGCTCTAAGGGCGTGAAGGTAGCTTCGAAGCAGTCGCCCGTGGCCAGCGGCCATTTGTCGGTCGTCAAGACTTCGGTTCCCGCCTCGCAGTAAGTCTTCCCTTCCGATCGCGTCCGCCATCGCCGCACTTGTCAGTTGTCAGCTCGGGTTCCCTGTTTGTCGTCCCGAGCGGAGGTGAAAGGCTCGGTCCCGAGACTAGACAAACGGGTTGACGACGCGGATCGCGTCGACGTCTCGCGTATTTTGCATATCTTCAGAAAGAAGAACGGCGCATCCGGCCTGCTGGGCTGCGCGAACGATGAGGGCGTCCCAAAAGGACAACCCGTGAAGCCTGTGCAGATCAATGGCGGCAAGGATGTCAGAAACTTCGGGGGCAGCGACATCGAACTCGGCCAGCAGTTCGACTTTGCGCCGCGCAATGCGGGCATCCACGCGCAGTTTCCGCGTGACTGTAACGAAATACTCTTGCAGCACCTGCAAAGACACCACACCCGTTCTGGCGCGGCGGTGTTCGGCAACAAGCTCGATCGCTCGCCGCTGTTTCGCCGGGGCAGACTTGTCGTCGGCGTAGACGAGAACGTTGGTATCGAAAAAGCTACGAGCGCTCATGAATCTCGTCGCGGTTGAAGCGCCAGCCGTGCGAATGGCCTTGACCCGAGAGACGCTTGAACTCCTCAATGCTACGTTCGGCATCATCACCGCCTGCCACCGTTTGCAGGTAGTCACGGACGAGCTGATTGAGGCTCTTCCCGAGCGCTTCCGCCTTCTTGCGGGCACGGGCCACGAGCTGGTCATCGATGGAGAGGGTGATGTTCATAAACACAGTATATGTGGACACGGATTATGTGTCAACATCGCGACCGAACTTTCATCCGGCGAGGCCGGATTCCGCAGAACCGAGACCTCGCGCGCCGACGTTTTCCGTGCTCCGCCAAATCACCCCTAGCAACACAACCAACGCCGGGACTGAAAGCTGCACGTGCGTCCAGTGCGATAAGGGGCCGCATAAGGGTAGAACAAAAACAAGATATGACAGCAACTGCACAGCACCAGAGGTCCGATCTTGCGGATTGCTCAAACCCCAATCCACAAGCAGCAACAGCGCGGGCGCCAGGACCAGCAGGTCGTAAATAAACAGATGGGGATTCGTCAGCACGGCGGCGAGAGTCAAGGCAGAAAAGCGCAGGGGCAGCGGCGATGCTGACTTCCAGACGGCTGCAGCCACTCCAACAACCACAACGGCACTCACAATGTACAGCATCAACGCGACCTCCTTCCACGGCATTAGCAGCACCCAGAAGGATCGCAGAGAATGCATTTGTATAGGAGCGTGTTCGAGTTCAGCGGTCGCGATCCATCGCGATATGTGCCAGAGGGTATCGAGGTACGCTCGCATCACTGCAGAGCCGAAATAAAGCCATGCCAGACCTAACTGGGCAGCCGCCGAGACACATAGTCCGGCCAAAATCTTCCACGTCCCTGCCAGCAAGAGCACCAGCGGAATGCCCACCAGAAACTGTGGCTTGAACACCAGGAAGCCCAGTGCGATTCCCGCCAGCCAGCCGCGCTTGGCGCGGAGCATCAGAAACGCCGCGGCGAAGCAAGCCAGGACCAGAACCGAATTCTGGCCACGCACGAAGAAATGAAAGAGGGGAGGGAAAGCAGCCGCAGAAATGGCCACGAGCCGCGAGCGTGGGCGTAAAGCCGGACAGGCCCTCCACATGAAGTAAATGCAGGCGAAAAAGGCGACCACACTTGCCGTGGCCCAAACCCACGCCGCCGCCATAAACGAAAGGCGGGACAGCGGCACAAACGGCAGCCCAACCTGTGGCCCATAGAGCATGGGCAGCCGCAGGGGCGTCGGCTGGCAAACCACACTCCTGATCTCCTTCGTAATAACCTGCTGCTCGTAGAGCTCACTCGCCCGGCTTTGCGAGATCAGCCGGCCTGAGATGTAAAGAGGCAGGAAATCCTGAAACTTGACATTGCCGGCGCGGTCGAGCAATCCGGGTGTGGCGAAGTCAACGGCGCATGTTCCCCAGAGGCAAACACTAAGAACAATGGCCTGCGCATAGAGTCGTCGTGGAGTGAGCCAAGCCACGACCGAAGCCAACGCGGCGGGCATTGTTCGCACCGCAGCGTTGTTCATTGCACCGGCTCGGCATTCTTGAGAGCATCGTCGAGCGTCTGCGTTGACTGAGGAGCACTCTGCACCACGCGCCAGCCGTCGTCGTATTCCCGAAATGTGACCGTAGATTTGTAGCGCAGGTCAGCGGAGTAAAGCGCGGCGCCAATTTCGTTCAGCGGCGTCCATCGCCAGGTGAATTCAACATCAGCAGCCCCGCCCCGCCTGCTAATGCCCGTTACAGCCACAAGTTCGCGTCTGGCGACGGGGAGTGCGTAGGTTGATTTGCCGGTTTCTTGTCCCGGAAACAAAGCCTGAACCGTATCCACGCCTGAAGGCGTCAGCAGGACCTCCCAGCATGGCGGAGGAGCCATGCCTTGCGGACAAGCGGCGTTGGCGGCGGAAATCCAGCCCTTGTGCTGCAGCACCAGCAATTCGGGTGAAGTGTAGTTCGCATCGGAGACAATTCCGGTCTGCAGCACGAACTGCTGCGGCGTCTTGAAAGCGTCAGAAGAGGCAATCAAGTCGGCCGCTAGACGACGCGTCAAGAAGTTGCGTGGAGAGCAAGCAACCAGAAGAAGCAGTCCGATCAGACAAAGGCGCGATTTCTTCCGCATACTGAGCTATGTGCGATCCGATTCGAATCACCGACTTGTGATTGTAAACAAGTGCGAGCGCTTGCGCGGATGGAAGGGACGGTCCGTGATCTGCCCGTCGAATTCCGCCGCCCAGCGGCCGGGAATCTGGCTGGCGCAACCCGGGCAGCGCCCCTCGGGAGTCAGACGGTAATCCTCAATGAAGTACCCACATCGGCGGATCAGGGTCTCGCCGCATTGCGGGCAGCGAGTGTCCTCCCATCGGCCAGTCATGCCCGGCAGGTTGCCCGCATAAATGAAGCGCAGCCCAGCCGCTCGGCCAATCTCAACGGCACGCAGCAAATCGTCAGGGCGGGTATCACGCGGGTCGGTCATCTTGTAGTCAGCGTGAAAAGCTGTAACGTGCCAAGGGATGTCGGGCGAGATTCCGGCCAGGAACTCGGTCAGGCGGCGGAGTTCGTCGGCCGAATCGTTGAATCCGGGGATCAGCAGGGTGACAACTTCCATCCACAGCCCCATCTGGTAAATGCGCCGGATGCTGTCGAGGATCGGGCCGATGCGCCCGCCCAGTTCGTGATAGCGGCGGTCATCAAAACTCTTCAGGTCCACTTTGTAGAGATCGATCCAGGGACGCAAAAACTCAAGCACCTGCGGAGTCGCGTTGCCATTGGAAACAAATCCGGTGAGAAGTCCCGCCGCCTTGGCTTCTTTGAAAACGGCCACTGCCCACTCACTAGTGATCAACGGCTCGTTGTAGGTACTGACCACCACTTTCGCGCCGTGAGCCAGTGCGTCCTGAACCATCGCCTGGGGCGAAACTTCGACGGGCGGCGAGACCGCTCTGGAATCGCGCAGAGCCTGCGACGTAACCCAATTCTGGCAGTAGGCACAGTGCAGGTCGCAGCCCATCATGCCAAAACTGTAGGCCAGGGCCCCGGGGTACACATGAAAAAATGGTTTCTTCTCGATGGGATCGCACTGCATGCCTGCCGTGTATCCCCAGGGCACATACAGCGTTCCGCCCCGATTGAAGCGCACTTTGCAGACGCCGGACTGGCCCTCCGGAATGGGACAGCAATGACCGCAAGAAAAACAACGAACCCGCCGGTTCTCGAGCCTCTGATAGAGGGAGGCATCAGCCTCGCGGACTTTCTGGTCGAGGATTTCGCGGAGGGTGGGCATCATTGCCTCTGGAAGTATTCTAGCTCCGAAATCCGGACTGCGACCTCAGGCGTCGGACCGTGAGGCACTTTCAGGGAAGATGTTTTGGGGCCTAAGTCTGAAGTCTGAGGCCTGAGGTCTGACGTCCGATCTCCGCGGTCACCGGCTGGCTGCCGGTTTGGCGAACCCCGGGTGCTGCTGCAGCCAGGCCTCGGCCTGCTGTTCAATTTCTGCGGCCTTGTTCCGCTTCATGCCCGACGCCAATACGGTGGCAAGTTCCTTGTTGGCTTCATCGCCCCGGGCGCGTGCCAGCACAGTCCAAAAATAGGCCTTGCCCGGGTCCTTCGCAACGCCGCGCCCAGTCCAATACCAGAAGCCCAGTTTCTTTTGGGCATCAAGGCTTCCATCTTCTGCCGCTTTGCTGAACCAGCGAAATGCTTCTGTGTCGTCCTGGCGGATTCCGTTCTTTTCGTCGCCCCCAGAATAACGTAGGCCCAGCTCATTCTCTGCAGCGGCATTCCCACTCTCGGCCATCCGCAGAAGCTCTTCGGCAGTTGCAGTCTCAACGGACGGACCGGCAGGCGCGGCCGGCGGGCTGCCCGGCTTGGTTGGCGGAGACGAGGCCAGAACCGTCTGCAACCTGCCCTGCCCGTGCTCGCGGAGCTTGCTCTCAATCCAGGGACGAGAATACATGCCCAATACCGTGGAAATCACGGCAAAAGTGCAGACCAGAAGATACAGGTGGGAACGAGGCAGAGTGATGCCGCCCGATGCCTTCTCTTTCCCGCCCACCTCTTCGTCTTTCGCTCTCGACTCGGAGGCAAACAGAACGCTTCCCGGCTGAGGCTCGAAGGGATCGTGGGCTGGCACACCGGGAAGCGGCAGGCCCCCGGCAGCGGCCGCGCGGTTCACCGCCTCCACTGCCGTCTCAGCCAGGCGCAGCAGCACGTTGCCGTCATTGTCACCGAAGGCAAACAGCTCGGAGGAGAATACTTCCAGAATCCCGATTGATTTTTCTCCCACCCGCAGGGGCGAGGCGAGGATGGACTGGATGCGAAGCGCGCGGCAGCTCTCGCGATCGACATAGGGATCGGCTTCGGGGTCGTCGCACCTTAACAGCCGACCACTCCTCACGCATTCTCCGGAAAACCCCGATCCGACCTGCAATTTCGCCCCCACCGGAGGAGCGTGTTCGCCGCTATTAGCGCGGCAGACCATGAAGCCCGGCGTCTGATCCGTCAGCGCAAGGGCACAGCCCGAGGCGCGCAGAAGCGTCTGCGCGCGCGTGGCAATCAACTGCAGCGCCCCGGCAAGGTCGAACCCGAGAGCCTCCACCTCCCGCTGCACTGCGGCCACCGCCGCCAGCGTGTCGCTATAGTTCGGTCGCAGTGAAGTATCCGTTGCGGCCAAAGCAGCCAGCTTGCCTTGCTGTGCGGTGGCTCCGGTCATGGCATTGAGAAAAAGCCATTCCCGCAGGCGCAACAAAGAAGTGGGCGGCAGTTCTGAAAAACGCAGGCCGGCGCGACCCGACTCGTCCGTCCAGATCACCTGCCCGGTTGTGTAAATGTGCTCGACACTCCCCGCCAGATCCAGCAACAGTTCTACACGACGGTCGGCTCCCAGCGGTGTGCTGCACTGTATGGCGATCCCGTCTTCGCTTAAGTTCACGATGTCGAACAGTTCGAGTACCGCGCCCTTGGGTTCGCATGCGAAAGTGGCGTAAGCGGGCGTCTGAATCTTGTGCCGCACACGGCGGCGACGATTGGGCACATCGGTTCGTACTGGCGAAGCGGAAGCTGCCATGGGACCCGGCGCAAACTCCGCTCTATATTAGCGCGGGACAGTGGAAAAGTAAGCAAGGAAGAAAACCGGCAGGACGTTTGGCGCGGCCTGACTCCCGAAGTGAACCGGCGGCGGACGGGCCTTTAGCGAGCGCCTCGCAAAGCTTGGCTGTGGCGCAGGCTGGAGATGCGGCTGATGGCCGCCACCATTAATCCCGAAAGTAACTGCATGGTGGCCACATCCCGTTCGTCGAACGCTCCCGGCGACGAAGACAGCACCTCGAAGATTCCCAGTGTGCGGCGGTAGTGCCGCAGTGGCGATACGAGAATGGAGCGTACACCCAGGCGGCGGCAACTGGCCAGGTCCACTCGCGGATTGCGCTCGGCGTCGTGGCAGAGCATGATTTCGCCCGATCGTACTGCCTCCGCGGAAATGCCGGCGTCGGTTTGCAGGCGAACGCCGAGATCCGGAGCGGTGCGGCCGGTGCGAGCGCGACAGACGATTTCATCGCCGGCGCGCAGGGCGATCGCCGCTCCAGTCGCGCCCGTCAGGTGCTGGGCTCGTTCGGTGATGGCGCTGATGGCCGGCTCAAGATCGAGTTCCGCCGGTTGCACGTGAATCTCGGCCTCCTCGGTCATCCGCACGGCGCGAATCCCTGACGCGGGATGGGCTGCGTTGGCCACGCGCAGTTGGCTGCGCTGCGCAAGGGAAGGCACCCTGGAATGCTCATCCGCACTCAGAACTGCGGGATCGGGCACGGTCCGCAATAAGTCGCGGACAAGACGGTCGAGTTCAGCGTCTGTGATCAGATGCGCCGTCTGCTGGTTCCGCAATGAACCACCCAGCACGCGCGAAAGTCCCAGCAAAGTGCGGCTGCCACAAGCCAGACAATAAGGCTTGCTGTTGATGCTGATCAGCTCGCACTGCACGCAGAAAGTTGCCGACTGTAGAGGGACAAACGGAACGTCCTTGAAGGTCGTGCCATAGACGGTCTTTCCAAACATGATTGTGGAACCCCTCGCGTTGTAATCCACTGAAGGTAATGACAGAGCGAGAGACGAGAAAGTGCCGGCAATGATTCCGGGTGTGGAAAACTAAGGTGAGCAAGTAGTGGAACTCTGGCCCCACTACCGGGTGAACAGCCAGTATTGCCTTTGCGCTCTACGATCGGTTATGCTTGTACAGCATTCGCGGTTCGCCCGCTGGACCGCTTAACTGGGGGAAATCATGCAATGGACTGCACCCGCTTTCGAAGAAATCTGCTTGAACTGCGAGATCAATTCTTACGCCAGCGCCAAGCTGTAAACGAAAGCTGGTCCCAGCTCGGCTACTCAGTTGCTCAGTCGTGCAGGATGATCTCCGCAATCCTCTCGGCTGCATGACCGTCCCATAGAGGCACTCGGCATTCTCGGTGCCCACCGAGCGATGCTGGGCTCTCGACGATCTCCTCAGCCGCTGCTCGCAGGCGCTGCAAATCCCGTCCCACGAGCTGATTCGTCCCATGCGTGATAGTGATCGGCCGTTCCGTATTCTCGCGCACAGTGAGACACGGTACGCCGAGGAACGTGGTCTCCTCCTGAATGCCCCCAGAATCCGTGATCACCAACGCTGCGTGGCGCTGCAGGGCGAGGAACTCGACATAAGGAAGCGGTTCGAGCAGGCGAAGACGCTCGGTTGCACCCGGCACAGATCCCAGCCCGTCGAGGCGCTGGCGCGTGCGAGGATGCACCGGGAAAATAACACTCACACGGCCGCTCAGCTCGGCCAGCATGGCCAGCAGTTGGCGCAGCCAGGGAAGATCGTCCACGTTCGACGGCCGGTGCAGAGTCACCAGGACGAACGGCTCGGAGACAGTCGCAGGAAGCTGTTCTTCCGCTCGAGGTAGTAGACGAACCAGCGTGTCGATCATGACGTTGCCTACCAAGTGGACTTTTCGAGGATCGATGCCTTCGCGCCGCAAGTTTTCATCTGCATCTGCTGAAGGAGTAAAAAGCAGATCGGAAAGCTGATCGGTCACGAGACGATTGATCTCTTCTGGCATGCTGCGATCGCGGGAGCGGAGTCCGGCCTCGACGTGACCCACGCGCACGCATAGCTTAGCGCAGACCAGTGCTGCCGCTGCCGTGGAGTTCACGTCGCCATAAACCAGTACGAGATCTGGCGCGCATTCCTGCAAGACCGGCTCCAAGGCAACCATGACTGCGGCCGTTTGCTGCGCATGGCTGCCGGAGCCAACCCCCAGGTCGTAGTCCGGCTCCGGCATTTCCAGCTGCTGGAAAAACACTTTCGACATCCCGGCATCGTAGTGCTGGCCGGTATGGGCCAGGGTCTGGCGAGGCGCCGACCGATTCACGCTGGCGCACGCAGCTAGCGCTCGGATCACGGGCGCCGCCTTCATGAAATTGGGACGAGCGCCGACGACATGAAGAATGTGCATGGAGCAAGGCAAAGCGAGATTGTATCTGCTTTTGGGAAAACGGGATTATCCGGCTTGAGCGGTAATGAGCGACGTATCCTGCCCCGGCAACGGGATGACCTGCAAGCCATGGGGCAGAGTGCGTTCGAGAGCGTCTGCCAAGGTTGTGGGAAAGGCCGAGGTGAGCAAATTAACATCTACCTGCAGATCTCGCTGCGAATACAAGCGGCGCACCATCAGGCTTCCGCGGCGCCGGTTGGCGGAGCTTACCAGATCAAGAGCAATGGTCCACACCGCTGCGCCGTCGTGCGCCCTGGACATCCCGGGCTTGTTCCATCGCAAGGATGATGCGCCTCCGCGAGCTCCGGTTTTTGCCGGATCGAAAGGAACAGGTTCCCCCGGCAGTGGATCGAGTTTCAGCTCGAAACTGTCGAAGTCGTTGCTGCTGAATGCGGCCAGCAGAATCCGCCGGATCTGGTCGTAATCGCGTGCCACCTTGAGCTCCTCTGTGGCGCGGCGAATGGCGAGATTGTTGACAAAGATTTGCGGCTGATTCAGCGTGCGCTGGGCTACTCGGGCCAACTCGCCAAATTCCAGATAGCCGAGGTGCTGCACGCCAATCCAGACCCCAATGCCAAGAACTGCGAGCACCAGGCCCAGCGAACTTCCCGTCGGCCACAGCAGAAACAGGCTCAGCAAGGCGAAACCCGCAGAAACCCCATACAACAGAATCACAACCTGACGATGCGTCAGGCCATGCTGGAGGAGCTTGTGATGAATGTGTTCGCGGTCGGCGGTAAAAACCGGACGGCCACTGATCAGTCGACGGGCGATGGAGAGCGATGTCTCCAAAATCGGCAGTCCGAACGAAACCACGGGGATCGCAACTGCAACAATGGTTGGAGCCTTCTGCGCTCCCGCTAGGGCAAGGGCGCTCAGCAGGAATCCGATGAAAAGGCTGCCCGAGTCGCCCAGAAAGATCGTCGCGGGATTGAAGTTGTAGCGCAGGAACCCAAGGATCGCTCCCGCCAGTGCGATGGTCATCACTGTTACCAGCGAAGGCCCGTGCAGCAGTGCCACCACAAAAGCCACCAGAGTTGAGAACAAGGCGGATCCGGCGGCCAGCCCGTCCAGACCGTCAATCAGATTGAACGCATTGGTGATGGCCAACACCCACAGAACAGTGAAGGACAGCCCGACGAACCACGGCAAGGGGTGATCGCCGAATAAAACCGGGATGTTCACGATCCGCAGGCCGCCGATAAACAGCATAGTGGCCGCAATACCCTGCACGGAAAACTTGAAGTACGGACCCGCGCCGTGAACGTCGTCGTAAACACCAAGCAGGAATACCAGCGCCGCCGGCACCAGGATCGTGACCAGCGTCTTCAGCGAGAAAGTCGAGTGCATGCCGGAATTGCGTAGGGCCCAAACCGCGGCAACGCCCATGCTGGCGAAAAAGGAAAGGAAAATGGCAACGCCACCCAGCCGTGGCAGTGGAGCAGAGTGAAGATGACGTTCCTGGGTGGGAAGAGCGACCCAGCCGCGGGCGGTGGCGAAATCCCGGACGTACCGCGTCAGCACAAAGGCTGACGCCAGCGACACCAGGAATATCGCCAGAAAAACGACAGTCAAGCAGTCACCTCAGCACGCAGACATCCGCGCCTGGCTCACGATCCGGCACTTTGTCAGAATATTGCAGCGCCCGGTCGGCAGTTAATAGTGAGTAAACAGATTCCTGTTGCAGTGAGGCTAGTTCCAAACTCTAGCAATACCCGCTCGGCGATTGCAATCGGTCGCCAGGAAAAAGCTGTGGAAAACTAAGTCTTGCCCCGTAAAATCGCGGCTCTGCTTGGCTCCGCTTGTGTTAAACTGCGGCTCAAGTCGGCATGATTTCGTTCAGGGATTTTGGCACAAAATCGGGCGCACGGAGTTTAACCGGCTTACGTCTTGGGTCGTGGCTGGCGGTCTTTGCTTTGATGGCCGGCACCTGCGCCGCTCAACAGACCGTCTCCGGCGAGGGCCAGCCCGTGCAAAATGCGCCTGCCGCGACCAGCGCGGTCGAGCGCGTTGCGGCTTCCCCAGACAAGATTTCCCCCGCTGCCAAGGATGCCGCCGGCGAGCCGAGCGTGGCCAAGTTGGGCGCGGGAGACTTAATTGAAGTTGGCGTCTTCAACGTCCCTGAACTCGCCACCAAGGCGCGGGTCAGCAATTCCGGCGATGTCTACCTGCCTCTGATCGATTATGTGCACGTGGAGGGGCTCACCGTCGAAGAGGCCCAAACGGTGATCGAGAAGCGATTGTCCGACGGAGGCTTCGTTCGCAACCCGCACGTGACCATCTTCGTGGACGAAGCCGCCTCTCAGGGCGTGACCATTATCGGGGAAGTGGCGAAGCCCGGTATCTATCCTGATATCGCGGATCACAAACTCTACGACATTATTTCGGAGGCGGGCGGCTTCTCCACTGCTGCTTCACGCAAAATCGCCATTATTCACCGCAACCAGCTGGAAGCTGTGCACATCGATCTTCCCCGCAATCTGGCCGACGATTTGAGCGGGAACGTGGAGATCCTGCCCGGCGACACAATCTCGGTGCCAAGGGCGCCGATCATCTACGTGGTCGGTGACGTTGGCCGTCCCGCTGGTCTGCTGGTCGATAATGGTACGCTGACCGTCTTGCAGGCCTTGGCTCTGGCTGGCGGCGCCAACCGTACCGCGAAGATGAATGGCACGCGCCTTCTCCGCAAAACGCCCACTGGCATGACGGAAACCCGTGTCGAGCTCAAGAAAATGCTGGAAGCCAAAGCCCCCGACGTGACCTTACAGGCTGACGATATTCTTTTTATTCCAATAAGCGGGGCAAAAATGGTGGCCGGAACAACCGCGCAAGTCGGCCTATCCTTGGCCACGGCTGTCTCCCTCTACGCGGTGCATCCGTAATCTCCGGCGTAATCTCCGGTTGCATTATCCCTAACCTGCGGCGTGTGATTCCCTACGTTGTCCTGCCGAGCGCAGCGAGGAATCTGTTTTTCTGGCTCGGCACACGGGATTCTCATGCGGAAACGAAGAACGAGGAATTCCGTCAGGCTTGGCAGGCGTGCTTCCTTTTCACCACGGCTTCAAGGATTTCGATGTACTTCTTCGCCGTTTCCTCGCGCGAGAGATGCCGCACAATGTAGTCTCTGCCCTTTTGTCCCATAGTTCTGCGGAGCTTGGGCTTTTCTACCAATCGGCCAATCGCCTCGGCCAAGGCCGTTTCGTTCTCTGGTTCGATGGCAAGGCCTGCTTCAGCCTCTTCAAGAATCTGTCGCGCCTGACCCTCAACGGCGAGAATCACCGGACGGGCCGTTGACATGAATTCGAGCATTTTGGTGGGAATGACAGTTTTGAAGACCTCGGTCTTCTTCAGCAGGACTAGGCAGGCATCCGATGCCGAGATGAAAGCGGGGATTTTCTCGCGCCGTTGCTGATCGAGAAAGCGCACGTTGGCCAGACCGCGCGACTGCGCCAGCGCTTTGATCCGCTCTTTCTCTGCACCCTCGCCGACCAGAAGAAACAGTATGTCCGGATTCGTCGGCTGCAGTTGGGATGCAGCTTCCAGTAGCGTTTCTAACCCATGAGCCATTCCCATGGTGCCGGTATAGCAGACCAGGAACTTGCCCTCGACGCCGACCTCGCGACGGAGTCGGTCATTGGCCGCTTGCGGCTGCGGCGCAAAAAGGTCCGTTTCCACACCATTTTCGACGATGGCAATTTTTTCCGTGGGAACGCGCCAGCGCTCGATCAGATGCTCGCGAAACGCCGGAGACACCACGACGATGTGATCGGCATGCTCATAAAGAAAACCCGCGACTGTCCCCAGCGCGCGATGCAGCAACGAGTTCTCATTTCCGATCCCGACAGCGGTCAGAGATTCCGGCCACAGGTCGCGCACTTCGAAAACGAACGGAATCCGTCCCGAGCCCTGCCGAGCAAATGACAGCCACCAGCCGGCCAGCCCGACGAGTAATTGCGGCGAGGTTGCGATGATCACGTCCGGCCGCGGAAGGGCCAGCCCGCGCAGAGCGGCAGAAAGACAAAACGAAGTGTAGTTGCGCATGCGCTCATGCGCTTTGCGATTTGGCAAAGGCCACAACCACGTGCGGAAAACATTGACGCAGACCTCAGACTTCGGACCTTGGACCTCGGCCTGCAGGGCTAAGCCAACGTCAGAGGTCAGAGGTCGGAGGCACGAGGTCGGACCGAGGTCGAAGGTCTGAAGACTGAGGTCGGGGGGCCGAGGTCTGAGGTCTGATGTCCGAGGTCCAAGGTCCGAGGTCGGGGGGCTGTCCGGCCAAATCACTTCGTGATAGACCAACCGTCTCAGCCGCCGACGCCACTCCTCGGGAACCACACCGGTGGGGTGATTAGGAAATCCCGTCAGAACGGAAACTTCATGACCTGCCTTGGCCCAATGCCGCGCCAGTTCGGCGGCACGGGCCGCGGGCGCCCCCATCTCCGGCGGAAAGTATTGCGAGACGTAGAGGATTCTCACGTGTGTAGAAGTATCAGGCTATCGTATTGGTGGCCGTTCGCGGTAGGTATTGCTATGGCCTGCTTGCAACAGTCATTGCGGCGCCGATACCCGGATCAACAAGAATGTCGTGACGTTCGGCGTGACGGGAACAATTTGGGGTGAGGATTCGTCTAAGCAAGTAGAATTTGTGTCTTACTTGCGGGAGCTTAGGGTGCCAACGCTGATCGGTCCCAGGTTCTTACGTCTGCTCAGCAAAGTTCTGACTGTAATTGTCGCCCTTGTCGTTGCCGTTCTGCTGGTTGGGTACGGGATTAACTTCCACACACGACAGCGAGCAGAATATCTCTTGCGTGACCTTCGGACTCTGCAGGTAAATACGTCCACGGCTCAAGCTGCCATGCAGTTGGTCTCACGATACGGTGGTTGGAAAATGGATGATCCCGATCCCCACGATGTCGCGCCCTAGGGTATTGGACCCTGCTCCGGTCTTCACTCGCGATACGCGATGAGGATCGCCCCAGACATGATAAATCGTGCGGTGGCGGCCGTCCCGCAACTGCAACATCTCGGCTTTCACGCTTGGGGGGTCGTATCTACGATTGACGTCAAAGACGACGTGGTATGTTGTTTTGAACAGGATGTGGGCTTTCAGAGACCCGACGGTCGGGAGATTGAGGCCGAGGCGCAGATGGTTCCAGAACAACTGAGCCCGGAGGACGGAACGTACTCAGTCAAGTCTCACCTGATTCGCAACTACATTCACAGCCTCAACCCGAGCGTTCTTCCCAGTGCAAGTGATGAGGAGAAGAGCCGTGCTTTTGATGTCAACCTCGCCTGCGTTACTAGCTTCCGTGGCTGTTTCTATTCCTGCCAGCTAGCTCCGGCAGTTTGGGAAGACCTATCCCAGATCTACAGGAGAAACAAATGGTCAGTCGAGGGCGAGGGAGATCCTCGCTGCTCGCGTTAGGTTCTAGTAGTAGCCGAGCTTGAACGCCGCCTTATAGCAAAGCGCCCGGGCCCGGTTGCTCCGGCTGCAGGCATAGCTCTCCCAGAGATCGGCTACGCGGGCGAATTCGCCTTCGCCGGTTAGGCGATGCATCACGCGCAACTGCACAACATGCAGGCGATGATAAAACCCGCTGGCGACCATGGGTAGGCGCGTGCCTGACAGCTCATACAGCGACCAGAATCCCAGATCGTAGCAGTCGAGATTGTTGAGCAGTGTCCTCACCGCGCGCGAAAACAGTTCCCGCGCCGAAGTGTCGCCAGTCGCAAGAAAGTAATCGTAAATCCCCCACGATGCCCAGATGAACCCATTCAGAATATGCGTAGGCGGCAAGACGATGTACTCCTCAAACCACAGCTCGCCGCGATCGTCGGTGAAAGAGACGCCACCTTGGTCCACTGGCCGGTAGAAACTCGCCAAGGCGCACTGAGCCGCCTCCAGATACCGCGCATCGCCCGATTCTCTGTAAGCACGCACCAGCACCGAGATTCCCTGCCCTTGCGCCAGCCCTGAGTACCACGGCGCTTTCAGCGTGTCGCGGTATTCCCAATCGAAGCGGTGGTTCCAGACGGCGAGTCCGTGAGCGTTCTTTTCCAGATGCGAGCAAAGCCAGTCAGCAGAGAGAAAGAACTTCCTGCGCCGGTCAGGATCCGCCTTGTGCCGAAACAGATTGTAGTTGCCCAGTCCATATTGGGCGATCGCGATGGGGTTGTACTGCAGGCCGATCTTGCCGTGATAGTCGAGCAAGGGAATGCCTAAGGAGTCGTACGCGCCCTGATAATCGGCCTTCTCGGCGAGCAGCATGTAATATGCGCCAAGTTCGTCGGCGCGAGCATTCGGATTCTCCTCTGGAATCTCGTGCCAGAACGTGAGGTGGCTCTTGCCGCCGAGAAGATACGCACTGAAGATGCGCCGGTAGTAGTTGAGACGGGGCAAAGGAATTGAGCAAGTCGCAATCCATCTTACGGCAGACCGGCTTGCGCGGTCGGTGTTCTCCAGATGTAAAAGAAATCCAAACCGCAAAGAAAACGCGAACCATTCGCGAACTGCGCTAAGTTGCGGATTCAACCGAATACAGCGACGTGACCATGTCATCCACTTCCACGGCCACCGTGGTCAGGGCCAGGAAAGGGGTGGTGTTCTTGCCATCGGGCAGGAAAGCATTCCCATACTGGAACAGACCGATGGGCCAACGATCTTTCTTCCACGCGAGAAGAGGCTCCCAAGCTTGCGCACCGCGACTTCCATAGACCCGGACGTTCGAGTCGCGGTTGACTTCGCTCGGCTCAACCATGGTCGAGAAGAACACTTCCTCTCCCACGCGGCACCCGTAAATGGACGAGCCGCTGATCGGAGCGAGCCGCGTTAGTGCTCCCCGCCGGTCAAGCCGGTAGATGTAGTTCGCTTCCAACGGCGTATCGGAGGAAAAATAAAGGCCGTCCTCCATAGGTACGAGCGCAACCGCCCGGGCCTGCTGGTTTCCCTGCAGCACCGCTTCGACGCGGCTGAAATTGCAATCAGCGCGCAGGATGCGGCATTCTTCGCCGTAGTCTCCGGTGAGCACCCAGAGGCAGTTCTCCCAAGGGTCATGGACGATGTTGTGCGCATGGCGGATGGCGCCCTTGGGGAAAGTGTAGGCAACGCTCCAGGTTTCACCGCCGTCCGCCGAACCATAGATATGAACTTCGTCGCGGGCAGCATTGTCGAAATACTCTCCCCAAAAGACCCTTCCGCCGGGAACGGCCGTGATGTGCAGCGGGCGCGTGCCGCGCGTGAAAGTATGGGTTCGACGGAATTCGCTCCCGTTCGGGCGCAGCGTGACGATCCCGCCCGGAACCGCGGCCACGAGTCCGCCCGAAGGCAGCATCGCAAGTGCATGGAAGCCGTCGCGGACTAGCCGCCCGGCTAGGCGGTTCCTCACCGAGAAGTGGCGCCACCAGGCGGGGCCGAAGCTGGCGACCGGCTGCCAGTCCACGGCTGCAGGATTGTGAATTCTCGCTCTAACCAGTTGATAGCCGCGCCCCGCGTACAGATGATCGTCAGCCCAAGCCAACGCGCGCAATCGCGGGAACCTCCCGGCGAGAAGCAGTTTCAAAGAGTCACTCATTTGCGGATGAACCGGTACGTAAGTTTTTCAAATCCGTGAGATCGAAATTATCCGGTGGACAGAACGGAACGCAGGGCATAAACAAGATGGTATCCGGGTGATCGGGAGACGAGCAAGAATCCGCCGACGAGTCCTCGGCATTCCATGCCGATTAGTCGGCAGGACTGGGATTCCCCTCAGCATGTCGCCCCGCGAAACGTCGCTGCCCGTCACTAGTGCATTAGAGCGAGCCAATGGCATTCGGAATGCACAGGTGATCAGACTGACCGTCTTTGCGGAGATCGGCAACCGGGGGTTTTTATGTTGAGCCGATGCGCCAATTCGCAATGCTCCAAGCCCTTCCTCAGACTGAGAGAAGGAAAGTTGTTTCTGGTCGAGACTGAGCGCGTTACTAAACCCGGAGAACCTGCCTCGCCTCCCTTCGTTCGAGCGCGGAAGTTGCAACGGCAAGTCGAGCACTATTGGCTGTGCGACGACTGCGCTGCTCACTGGACTCTGGTCTACGACCGGGATCACGGTGTGGCCCTGGCTCCCCTGCGGCGGCCGGTGGCCAGCGCGGCCGCGGCGGGCACGGCCCGGGCTGAAATTGCTTAGCTTCGGTCTAGGAGTACCCGCTCTTCTTCCACGTCTTCCAGTCTTCGCGGACCGCTTGCAGCATCCCGTCCGTCACCTCGCGCAGCCACTTTCCGTTCTGGTTTTGCATGTGGCGAAGCACGGCTTTGCGCGCTGATCCCGTCCCCAGATGGATATTGGCCGTCTCCCACCCCATCGAGCCGAGCAACTGCAACTCCTCCCCGTGCGCCTTGAGTTCAGCCATTTCAATTCGGGAACAATGTGGACTCAGCCGACGCACGATCCATCGCCCGCGCAGCTGAACAAATGGGTCGGGACAGCGTACGGCGCGGCTGATGATCGCCTGATAGAGAATCTCGGATGGCCCTTCGTGGTCCCTCGCCCAATAGCAGGCAGAGGAAACCAGAGCCTTGGCCTCGCGGGCGATTCTTCCGCCGTGCCATTCGGCAATGGCGACATAGCGGGCGTGTCCGAGACTTCCCAGCCCCGCAATGCGGTGTGCGAGACGATACTTCACGTCGCGAGCCGGCATCAGGTGCTCGATGGCATCAACGGCGCTGAGTGAGACCGGGCCTTTCACCGTCGGGAGGGCATCCATTTTCGCCCAGAAGCGAACCGGATCACGCAACTCACTCTCCGCGATCTTGCACAGCCAGCCGTGCTCTTCGCTCAGGACGAAAGGCCGCCCGTGTTGCCTCAAACCCTCCCCATAGCCCTCCAGAAGGGAATCACAGACATCCTTCCCTTTCAACGAGAAATGCCCTGCTTCTGCCGCCAAGCAGGCGCTGACGGCCAGCCGGACAAGATCGTTGGCGTAAGACATCGGATAAGCTTCGTCGAAATCGTTGACGCCCCAGATCAGTCGGCCCTCGATGTCGCGCCAGGTGCCGAAGTTTTCCACATGCAGGTCGCCAACCGCCAGCACTTGCGGTCCCTTTGCCAAGTCCGGACACACTTTGGGCCACATCTGCGCCCAGCGGTAGTAAGTGGCGCGCAGAAAGGGAAAGACCGCGGCTTTCATGTTGTCATGTTTGAAGTGGAGATCCTTCTGGACAATGTCAGTGCGCTGGCCCAGCCACTCTTCGAACTGGCGGGTCGCTTTAACGACGTTCATAGCGCGGAACGATAGTGCGCGGAAGAGCGGAAGTCAACGGGGTAAGTCGGCGGTGCCACAAACAAGCACCGGGCGCTGGAGGGGTTGTTTCACCCACAGCACAGCGCCCGGTGGCTACAAAGCGAAAGCACCGCTCCTGCAAGCGATCCCACAATCGATTAGGGCTTATAGTACGCGGCGTTCTTCTCGACGAAATCCTTCTTTTCCTCGGGCACGTCGTCGAGGGCATAAATTGAGTCGGAAGTGCAAGCCGGAACACAGGCGCCGCAGTCGATGCAGCCTTCCGGGTCAACGTACATCTGGGTCGCCGCTTCGAAGCCGGGCTCGTCCTTCTTGGGATGGATGCAATCCGTAGGACACACGTCAACGCACAAGGAATCTTTGATGCAGGTATCTGTAATCACATAGGCCATGATGAATCGCTCCAGGATGAAATGAGCCTTTCCGGCTCGCCTGGTAGTCAGTCTAGGAGGCCTATATGGAGCCTGGCCGTGATTTCGGTCACAGTCGAATGTGAGTGAGCAAGCTGAGTGCTCTTTGGCCGGTGGGTCGATAGGGTCAACTGCACGTTCTGCATGACGGGAATCACATAGAACTGTGACGCGGCTCACAGAAATGAAAGCTCGCCAAGGCTTAAATAGACAACAATTGAACTAGGCCTTCTAGTCATAGGATCGCCCGGCTCCACCCACAGAACCCCACAAGCCGTTACCCCAGACGGCGGGAGCCGGGCGCTTGAAGGCTTCATAAGGTGGTTCCTCCCCCACCTTTTCTTCCTGATCTCTTTCGCAAACTGAATTTCGTCTCGATGTGTGTGTGTTTGGACACGTCGTGGCCTCATGCACACTGAAACCGGCCCTCATTCGCCGTCCATCATGCCTGTTTTCAACCAGATATGATTTGGCGGTCTTTCTGCCCTTGGTATCGGCGCAAGCCAAAACACGAGGGGGCAGCGATGGAGAGCGAGCGGAGAGAAAAGGGGGAAGCAACAGTAAAGCGGGCTCAGCGGCTTCTGCAGGTAGCAGTTGCGGCGGTCCTAGCGACAGCCGCAGTCGCGCAGCCCGCATTCACGCAGACCACTAACGCCGCCAGCGATCTCGGCAAGCGCGTTGTCCTGGTCAGCATTCCCGACCGCCAGCTCGCAGTACTGGAAGATGGAAATGTCCTCGCCCAGTTTCCAGTCGCGGTGGGCGCGGCAGCCTCCCCCAGTCCGACCGGCGAATTCCAGATCGTCACTCGCGTCTCCAATCCCGCCTATTACCACTCCGGCAGCGTAGTCCCCGCCGGTAAAGACAACCCGGTCGGCACTCGCTGGCTTGGACTCAGCCTGAAAAGCTACGGAATTCATGGTACGAACGCCCCGCATTCAATCGGCCACGCTGCATCGCACGGCTGCATCCGCTTGCGCAATCGCGATATGGAGCAGTTGTTCTCCATGCTGCGCGTGGGCGACATGGTGAGGATTCGCGGTGAACGCGACGAAGAGATTGCGCAGGTTTTTGGAACCGGCGCCGACGACGCGACCTTGGCTTCGGCGCAAGTGCCGGCAGAGGCTGGCCAGTAAGGAGAGAACGTAGAGGAATTTGGATCGAGGGATGAGTTCAAAGCGGAATCTGAGGAGGAAGTTATGCAGATGGCAATCACATTCATGGCGGTGGTCGCGGGGCTGGTCTTCTCGCTGGCGGTGGCGTTGCTGGCGGAGGAGCTGATCTTCGGGCAGGTTTTCCGTGTGTTCTTCGCCCCGGCGAAGCTCGCCCGCGAGGCGGTAGCAGTGAAGCCGCAACAGAGGCCCTAAGTTGCCACTGGAGCGGGTTCAGAGTCGGTGAGGCCCGCTTTGAAAGGGCGCGGCTTCAGCCGCGCCGCTAGAGGCTGTGGATCAAGCGGCCTTCAGGCCCTGGTGGGACACACCCCTCCCAGCGGCTGAAGCCGCAGTCACATGACGGCCTTTTCGGCACGCCTGCAAGGCGTGCCCTTTCAAAGCAGATTGCACTTCCGCTGTGGGACATTTCGAGAGAACTTGCAAAGGAGAACGACGATGCTGGCAATAAGGTATTTGCTGATGTCCGGTGGCCTCGGGATGATTCTCGTGGCTGTAAGCATTCTGGGTTATGACCTTTGCCGTGAACTCATGTATCGCCGGGCGCTGGCCTCGCCAGGCGCTGTGCCGCAGCCAACGCAATGGCGCTGGCGCAGTTCGCTGGCGCTTGTGCTGCTGGCCTGGGGGCCAATCCTCCTGGCTTTCAGCATTGTGGTGGTTCCGAGCGGTATGGCTGGTGTCCGCGTCAGTCAGACCAGTGGAACTCTGCCGGGGACACTTTATCCCGGCGTGCACTTCGTGACGCCGCTGGTCGAGGACGTCGCGCTGTTTGACACCCGCGACCAGGTATTCACTACTGGCATCGCGGAAGATGGCAAGACCGCTGCGGCCAATATTTCTGGCAAGTCTCAGCTGCTCAACGTGCAAGCCAAAGAAGGCCTAACTCTGGGCCTGGCAATCACGGTGCGCTACCGGCTCGATGCCCGCCGGCTTGACTACATCCAGAGCAACCTGCCGCATCCGGTCGAGAAGGAAATCGTTCCTCCCATCGTGGCCAGCGTCTGGCGCGAACTGGTTCCCAACTACACGGTTCGCGATGTCTTCTCTGCCAAGCGTGAAGAAGTGCGGCAGCGCGCCGCAAACGTGATCACGCAAAAACTGGCGGCGGACGGGATCGTGGTAAAGGAGGTCATGCTGCGGGATATCCAGTTGCCCGAGGAGTACGCCAAGGGGCTCGAGACACTGCTCCTGAAAGAGCAGGAGAACGACCGCATGAGCGTGGAAACCGAACTCAAGCAGAAGCAGGTCAAGATAGCGGAGCTGGAAGCCGAGGCAACCAAAGTCCAGCAGATCAAGCAGGCCGAAGGCGAAGCGCAAGTGCACGTCCTGCAAGCTAAGGGCGAGGCCGACGCCATGCAGTACACGCTACCGCTGAATGAAAAACAGATCCAACAGAGCAAGCTGGAAGCCGAAGCGCGCAAGGAAGCGACCATCCAGAACGCAGAAGCCGCCGCACAAGCGAAAGTGATCGACAGCAAAGCCGAGACCGAGCGGCGGAAGCTGTTGGCCGAAGCAGAGGCCGACCGCATTCGCGTAACCGCCGCGGCTGATGCCGAGCGCATGAAGAGCGAAGCGGCGATTTTGAAGCAGAATCCGCTGCTGATCAACAAAATCGTGGCCGAGCGGTTGTCCGACAAACTGCAGATCATGATGGTCCCGGCTGATGGCAAGTTCTTCTTCGCCAATGACGTGCTCCGCTCCATGAACATGGCGAACCAGTCGAGCCAGACGGAACCACAGGAAGAGAAATAACCGTGTTTCCATCGGAAGATCCCACCCTGGCGCAGAAAAACGCGGGAAGGGTGGGGCAACCGCTACAGATGTTCAGCGGTGTTCAAACAGTACCGACCTAGGAAGCAGGCACATGCGCAAAGCGGTTTATAATTCGGCCATCTCAGATGTCAAACTGAATCCGGTGAACCGAGCTTTTCGCTTCGCGCCCCGCCTTTGCATGGTCTTGCAGTTTTCTTTCTTAATTTGCTCGCTCGCGATCACAGCGCTTGCGGTCGACTGGAATGCGCCCGAGCAGCAATTAGCGCGCAAGATCGTGGCGGTTACCGGACCCGGCGCCGTCGCGCTCACAATAGAAAACCGATCATCGCTGGGCCGCCGCGACAGCGAGATCATTCAAAACGGATTGCGCAGCGCGCTGGAAGGTCTCGGTCTTCGCTTCGTCGGTGCCGACCAGGCCGCGGCCACGGTGACAATTATTCTCTCGGAAAATGCCGCCTCCTACATTTGGGTGGCACAGGTTCGCCAGGGCACTGGCGAGGAAGCGGTCGTGATGGTCTCGGCTGCTCGCCTGGAGGGCGCGGTCGCGACTGGCGATTCCGTTCCGCTCAGCCTGCGCAAGATTCCTCTGTGGGCACAGGATGGCCCGATGCTCGATGTCGCGGTGCTCGAAGAGAACACGACTCCCACGCACATTGCGGTGCTTGATCCGGAGAAAGTGGCGCTCTATCGCTGGCAGGGCGGAAAATGGCAGCAGGAACAGACGCTCGCCATCGCTCACGAGCGGCCCTGGCCGCGGGACTTGCGCGGTCGGCTGATCCCGGCCGTAGATCATTTGTTGGATGTTTATCTTCCCGGTGTAATCTGCTCTACCACCGCGGCCGCGCCTTTGGCCTTGAATTGCCGCGAGAGCGACGATCCGTGGCCATTAACAGCAGGGCCGCTGGTGGGGGGAACGCTGAACGGAGGTACCTTATCGGTCTTCCCGAGTGCAGGCCTCACAAACGGTGCAGCGACTGTAGTTCCGCGGATGAAAGCCTTCTTCGCTCCGGCCCGCAACTTTTTCACCGGTGCTCTGACCCCCGGCGTGGGCAAGTTCACGACCGTGCCGAAGTTCTATTCCGCGGCGCTTCTTCCCCGTGACAAATACACGCTGTGGCTGTTCGCCGCGACCGACGGCCAGGTGAATATGGTGGATGGCGTCAGCGATCAGGCGGCCCGCTTCGGCTGGGAAAGCGACCTGGCTACCGTGAGAACTCCGTGCGGAGCGGGCTGGCAAGTACTGGCGTCAGGCTCCGGGGAGCAGGCCGAGGATTCGATACGTGCCTACGAGTTTCCCGATCGCGATCCGGTTCCGGTCAGCACGGCAGTCGATTTTCCCGGCACGATCACCGCGCTTTGGACGGAAGCTCGCGGTGATGCAGCAGTTGTGGTCGTGCGAGATCACGGCACTGAAAGTTATGAAGCGTTTCGATTGGCGGTGGCTTGCAATCAGTAGCGCGTTATTGGCTGCGCTGGCGGCGCAGGCCGAGTCGCGTCCGCAATATGGCGGCACGCTGCACGTGACCATGCTGGCGGCGCCGACTTCGCTCGATCCCGCCGACAGCACTCAGCCCGATTCGTTTGCTCACCGCAGCCTTACCCTGCTCATGTTCGAGCCGCTGGTGACGTTGGATTCGAACGGCCGTCCTCATGGAGCGCTGGCCACGTCGTGGCAGGCATTGCCGGGAAATCTGCGCTGGCGGTTTCGGTTGCGCCGCGGGATCAAGTTGCATGATGGCAGCGCTCTGACACCGGAAATAGCCGCAGCCTCCTTGCGCACGGCCAATCCAACTTGGAACGTGCTCGCCGACGCTGATTCTGTCGGGATCGAACTTAATAGCGCCGACCCCGAACTTCTCGCCGAACTTGTCTTGCCCAGAAATGCGATTGTGAAACGGAATTCTGGCGATAAGCCGATCGGCACGGGACCATTCCACATTGTCGATTGGACGCCGGGAAAGAAGCTGACTTTAGCGGCAGAGGAAGGTTATTGGGGCGGGCGCCCTTTTCTCGATTCCATCGAGATCGAGATGGGCAGGAGCTATCGCGATCAGATGACGGCGCTGGAGCTAGGCAAAGCCGACCTAATTGAAGTTGCTCCGGAGCAAGCGCATCGCGTCTCCCCAGACAGAGGTCAGCTCGTGAGTTCATCTCCACTGGAACTGCTAGCCTTGATGTTCGCGCGCGAAGCTTCGTCTTCGGATGACAAACTGCTTCGCGAAGCTCTGGCGCTGTGCATCGAGCGCGGTTCCATTCGCAGCGTGCTGCTCGGAGGCGCAGGCCAGCCGGCCGCCAGTATTCTTCCCAACTGGATGAGCGGTTATGGATTCGTTTTTTCCACCGATGCAGACTTGCCTCGAGCGCGTCACGCGCGGGAACAAGTCCACACGCTTCCGCGCTGGAGCATCGGCTATGATAGCGGCGATCCGGTGGCGCGATTGTTGGCAGAACGCATTGCGCTCAATGGCAAGGACGCCGGTTTGTCGTTGCAAACTGTTTCCGGCGCACCGAGCGATTTGCAATTGGTGCGCATCGCCCTGCCGGCGGATCCGTGGATTGCGCTTTCCGACGTGGCAAAGCGGGCCGGCCTGCCCGCGGCAAGTAAAAGTGGCTCAGTCCAAGATCTATACACCGCCGAGCAGTCGCTGCTGGCAACCGAACACGTCATTCCGCTGTTTCATTTGCCGGTGTCCTGCGCTGCTTCCGCTGCGTTAAGAAACTGGAGCTTGAGACCCGACGGAAGCTGGAACCTGACCGACGCGTGGCTGGGGAGAGCCAAGCCATGATCTTCCGGCGCAAATTGCTGGCCGTATTTACTTTGACGGTGTGCCTGTCGGTAGGCGCGGTGACGGCCTTAGTGCTGGTAGTTACGAGGCGTGCATTCGAGAAGAACGAAGAGCAGAGGATTGCCGCTCTGCTCACACAGTTTCAGCGTGAGTTCAACCGGCAGGGCGACGATGCGGTTCGCCGCGTTCAGGCCATCGCGGCATCGGAGCCGGTCACTCGCATGGCGGCAACGCTTGATCGCTCTCCCGCGGAGTCCGCCAATTATTTCGATGTCGCCCGCTCCCTGGCTGACAACTATCAGCTCGACTTTCTGGAATTTGTCGATGCGCGCGGGACGATCATTTCTTCGGCCCAGTGGCCGGCGAAATTCGGCTATCCAGAGAACGGCTTCGAGAATCTCGCGTCTTCGAACGAACAGGGCGCGTTCCTGATGCAGCAGGAATTGCAGGATTCAACCGTTCTTGCGCTGCTAGCCATTCGCACGACGCATGTGGGAGAGCATCCCATCTACGTAATCGGCGGGCGGAGGCTGGACAAAAATTTTCTTTCCGCCCTCGACCTGCCGGCCGACATGCGGGCGCTTCTCTATCAGAATCTGGGCAACCACTTTTCGCCCGATTTGCTGATCGATCCGTCCCCTGGAATCGCGCCCGGCCCAGCCCGCCCGCCTGACAGATTCGCGCCGCTGATTGAGGCGGTGCGCCAGTACAAGCAGGAAACCACGTGGAAGATTCAGTGGTCGTCGGATCAGGCGGATGACGAACTGTTTCATGCAATTCCGCTGAAAGGCATTGGGAAGGATCGCCCTTTGCTCGGGGTTCTGCTGATCGGAAACTCGCAGAGTTCCTACGTGGAGTTGAAGCGGCATATTGGCGCCTTGGCCTTGCTCGTAGGCGGAGGCGGCATCTTGCTGGCGATCCTGCTCAGCAGTTGGGCGGCGGCGCGGGTTACGCGCCCTGTGGAGGAATTGGTGCGTGCGGCGCAGGACGTAGCCGCGGGGAATTGGAATACGCGAGTTGAGGCACGAGGCGGGGACGAAATTTCGCAATTGGCCGAATCGTTTAATCGCATGACCGCTGAACTGCTCAGCCAGAGAGAACGTCTGGTTCAAGCCGAGAGGGTCGCGGCCTGGCGCGAACTGGCGCGCCGTCTGGCGCATGAGTTAAAGAATCCGCTATTTCCGCTGCAGCTCACGGTGGAGAATCTGGTGCGAGCGAGATTGCAAAGTCCGCAGCAATTCGATGAAGTTTTTCGCGAGAGTTCGCGGACTCTGCTGACGGAGATTTCGAATCTAAAGGCCATCATCGGCCGCTTCAGCGAATTCTCCAAGATGCCTCATCCGCAGTTGCAAGCGGTACGAGTCAACGACCTCTTGCGCGATGTTGCGCAGCTTTTTCAGGCACAACTGCAAGCCCCCGGCCGCGAACCGATTGCCTGCAAACTCGATTTGGATGAGAGCCTTGCTCCGGTCGCTGCCGACCCGGACCTGCTGCACCGCGCCGTGTCGAATCTCGTGCTCAACGCAATGGACGCGATGCCGAACGGCGGCACGCTCACTCTAGGCAGCCGCCGCGAAGACAGCAAAGTGACGATTCAGGTTGCCGACACTGGCTCCGGCATGACGCCCGAAGAGCGCGACCGCATCTTTACTCCCTATTACACCAGCAAACAGCACGGGACGGGCTTGGGGCTCGCGATCGTCCAATCGGTGGTCAGTGATCACGGAGGAAAGATCAGCGTGCAGAGTGAACCTGGGCAGGGAACGACGTTTGTGATCGAACTGCCCATCAGACCAGAAGCGCTACCCAGTCCTGCTGCTGCGCAAATTCAGACTGAAGCCCCCAGTCACATCTCCAGTTGAAGGAGCGAGGAGGACGATTGCCGCTCAAAGCGCATCTTTTGATCGTGGATGATGAAGCCAACACGCTGGCGTCGTTGTCGCGAGCGTTCCGTCTGGCCGGACACGAGGCCACAGTATGCGACAACGCCGCCAAGGCGCTCGAACTCGCCAAGTCGCAGAATTTCGACCTGATTCTTTCCGATGTGGTTATGCCCGGCAAGGACGGCCTCACGCTGCTCGAAGAGCTGAAGCAGCACGGTGTGACCGGACCGGTGGTAATGATGTCTGGCCAGGCGCACATCGAGATGGCCATCCGCGCGACGCGCCTGGGCGCGCTCGATTTCCTCGAGAAACCGATTTCCACGGACAAATTGCTGCTCACGGTCGAAAATGCCCTCAAGCTGCAGCGCCTGGAAAGCGAGAATCGGCAACTGCGGCAGCGGCTGGGCAAACACGAAATCGTGTGGAAGGGCGAGACTATGCGGCGCGTGATGGCGCAACTGGGGCGCGTCGCGGCCAGCGAGTCGCGCGTCTGCATTCTGGGCGAAACCGGCACCGGAAAAGAGCTGGTTGCGCGCACGATTCACGAGCGCAGCGCCCGCGCATCCGGACCATTCGTGACCCTGAATTGCGCAGCGGTGCCGGCGGAGTTGATCGAGTCGGAGCTTTTTGGACACGAGAAAGGATCGTTCACCGGCGCCTCCGGGCGCCACATCGGCAAATTCGAGCAAGCCGACCAGGGGACTATCTTCCTCGACGAAATCGGCGACATGCCGCTGAGCATGCAGGCCAAACTGCTCCGCGTGCTGGAAGAAGGAGAAATTGAGCGCATCGGCGGCGACAAGCCCGTCCCAGTGAATGTGCGAGTCATTGTAGCCACGCACCGCGATCTCGAGGCCCGTGCGCGCGATCAGAAATTCCGCCAGGACTTGTTTCACCGCATCTATGTTTTCCCGCTCTCGCTGCCTCCTTTGCGCGAGCGGCGCGAGGACATTCCGGCGCTAATCGAGCATTTTGCCGCCCAAGTGTGCCTGCAGAACGGATGGAAACCTGTTCCCTTCACCCCCGAGGCAATGGAGGCCTTACAGTCCTACGCGTGGCCGGGCAACGTCCGCGAATTGCGCAACATGGTCGAGCGCCTCATGCTGCTCGCGACTGAGGGCCAGGTGGATCTCACGACGGTCCGGATGGGTTTGCCGAAATCGTCTTCGGGAGGAGTCCCGCCCGAAGCTACTGTCGCTTCCGGCCCGCTTGCCGAGCGGGTACAGTCGTTCGAGCGAGAGGTCATTCTCGGCGAATTGAAGCGCAGTCATCACAACATGAGCTCGGCGGCGAAATCTTTGGGCCTGGAACGCAGTCATCTCTACAAGAAAGCGGAGCAACTGGGGATTGATCTGCGTGCCATGCGGCGCGAGCAGGAGCACCAGGATTGAGGCGAAGCAGTCGCCGTGCGCTCATGAGGATGCTGTGCCCCACTCGAGAGAGTTGCATATTGGTTCTGGCGATACACGTCCCTGAACGAGTGCAAGAACTCTCCGCGTCACGGAGGACAAAATGGCTCGTAAATTCTCGAAGCGTGATATCACGCCTATTCTCGAAGCTGCTCACAACTGGATAAAGAAGTGCCTTATCAACGATGGCTCGGTTTTCCTGGTTGACGCTCGCTGGACGGCAGAGCTTGTAGATGAAGTGTTTCGCGCATTTGTGGAGCACCCAGATTTCGGCGACGACGATTTCATGACGAAACTTAAAGGGCAGATGAAGAACGCGTCTATGCCCGCAAGACAGTTAATGGCAGAGATGCTGTGGTCCCTCCTGCTTTTTCCGTCGAATATGAGGGCCCGCACCAAACGACAGCAAGTCCGCGATATCTGGGGACAGAGCACGCAACCGCTCGCGGAGAATGATCCGCTTCTCGCGGATAATGTGCTCGTAGGCGTCGGCTCGGGTGGGCCAGGCTTCAACAACTATCGACCCGACGAGTTGAAATTCCTTATCTCGCTGGTTCGCGACATAAAGCAAAAAACTCAGTCAGGCAGGCAGCATATCCTCACTGATTACGACGCCTTCCTAACCTGGATCGATTCCGTGCCTCGCAAGGGTAGTAGACAGTTTCGGCACATGTTGAGATTTTTCGCGTTCCCTGACAGGGTGGAACGGATTTCGTCAAACAATGACCGCCGCAAAATTCTGGAGGCGTTCGGGATGGGGCCGGCGAGAGAACTGTTGGAACTCGATGACCGGCAGTTAGACGACAAACTATTGGAGCTACGTAATCGATTGCAGGCGGAGCAGCCCTCCGCTCTGTTGGACTTCTACGAGGAACCGCTAAAGGCCCGGTGGTCGGCCGACAGGAAAATAAAGACGGCCGCCGGCGAGGTGACTGTCACCGTTCCAGGTAATGATGAAGAGCCCGAGGACAAGCAAGGAGCAACTGCGGAGGGGAAACACCCGGAGGCACGCCATTCAATTCAGATTCAAGCGAAGCTCGCGAGAATCGGAGCTGTCATGGGCTTCAAAGTGTGGATCCCACGGCCTGACAGGACCCGTGTTAAAGAGTTGCTACAGGAGAAACATCGCGAAGCTCTGATTGAAGATTTGCCGCTGAACTACGACAATACCACTCTCGATACGATCGAGCTAATTGACGTGATCTGGCTCAAGCGCAGATCCATCGTCCGTGCTTTTGAGGTCGAACATACGACAGCAGTGTACTCAGGTCTGTTACGAATGGCAGACTTGCTCGCACTTCAGCCGAACATGGACATTCGGCTTCACATCGTAGCCCCGGAGGAACGTCGCGAAAAAGTGTTCCGTGAAATGAACCGTCCGGTGTTCTCCCTCCTAGATCGAGGGCCCTTGTCGGACAGCTGCACATTCATTTCGTACGAGAGCATCAATCTAATTAACGATATGGAATACTTGGCCCACACGAATGACAGCATCATCGATGAGCATGAGGAAAGTGCAGAATAGAAAGCAGTTCGCTTCCAGCCGTGATACAGACACTGCAGGATGGTCGCATAGCCGCAAGCCTGCGTCACGACTGCGGCCGCATGATGCCGGCAGACGTTATAAAAAGCCCGCAGAACCCCGTCTTCTCCGCGCACAACTACCAGCGGTTCTCCCGCGAGGTGGCTCGCGACAAAGTCTCCAGGCTGCCGCAACTGATCGGTTCGGGCAACGAGTTGCCGTGTTCTGCTGAACACACTCAGGCGCTCCAGTTCCGCGATCCGCGGGTCCGCGTACCACGACGCGGGAATGGTCGACGCCGCCTCCAAGGGAGCGCGATCGTCATAACGGGAGAGAATCTGCTCGAGGGATGCTCGCATGGTTCCGAGGTTTCTGACGATCACTTGTGACCGCCGCAATCGGCGCACAGATCAGAGCCCTCGAATCAGCGTCCAAACCAAAAAACACACGGATGCGGACACCTGCTCAGCGCGCTCATGCGGTGAGATCCAACCTGACTATCCGGCCTTTCGCGCCAAGGGCTCCTGCGCATGCACCAACGGCACTTCGACCAGGTGTTCGCTCAAGAACCACGACTGCAACTCATTGCGGCGCAGAACATCGCTGACAACCAGATCGTTCGTTCCGTCATCGCCGAGCGCGGACGCCCGCCGAGCCAATTGCCGGCAATGCCCGATCACGATCTGATGGGCATCGATCAAACGTGAGATTTGTACTGGCGCTTCTTCCCTGCCGCGCGGGACGCGCGGAATGCGCGTGGTTTCAGCGACATCGGCTGCCATGGCCAGCGCGACTCCACCCAGCAACTGAATCCGCTCGGCGATCTTATCGACGATCTCAACCTGCTCCTCATAATGCTTGTCGAAAAGCAAGTGAAGCTGATAGAACGTCGGTCCTGCAACCTGCCAGTGCGACTTCTTATAGAGATCGCGCAAAGTCATGCTGTCGGCCAGCAAGAGGTTCAGTTGCTCGGTCATCTCCAGGCGCACAGGCTCCTCGAGTTCAAGCGGCAACATGGGAGTAACCGTTCCGTAGGGTTGAATCTCATCCGCGTGCTGATGAGTGCGTGGTTGGGCGCTGATGGTGGTGTGAGCGGTGGACACTTCTTTCTTCTGCATGCTTCTAGGCCTCCTTCTTTCAGCTTGGGGATCATCTTAGCCCACCCCGATGACGATGTGGAAACATCAGCTCTGCCGCGGCACCGTCGACCGGGCAGCCTGCGTGGTTTGACGGCGGTCTTTGTGGTTGTTATGATCACCCTGCGGGGTGGAGCAGTCTGGTAGCTCGTTGGGCTCATAACCCAAAGGTCGGTGGTTCAAATCCACCCCCCGCAACCACTTACAGATTTTTAGGGACTACGGGCGTAGTCCCCAATCGCAAAATCACTGGATTGCGGTTGTTTCGGGCTTCAAATTCTGCAGGGAAACTTCCTTCGCCCTATCCTTCAATTGCCTTTTGATCGCGGGTGGCAGAACAAGAGCCGCTACCCGGCTGTTGGCTCGGCGCTTGCTTTTTTCAAATGCCGAGCCGTAGGTGTTCATGGTGGTTTTGATGTCGGCGTGCCGCATGAGACGCTGTTGTACCCCAAGAGGCGTGCCCACATCGTCAATGAGCGTTCGATAGCTGTGGCGAAACGTATGCCAGCCCACTCCCAGCACGCCGACCTTCTCACCTGCCGGTCGCAAGTAGTCTTTCTGGATCACGTCGCCGTGCACTGGCCGCTTCGTGTCGGCATTCGCAAATAGCCAGCCCTCTGGCGTCGGAACACATCTCTTCTGCCAGTCCTCAAGAACGGAAACTAGCTTGGAATCCAGAGCCACTTCGTCTTCCGAAGCCCCCGTTTTCCCACCGTTCCAGACATACTTGCCCACTATGGATCGCGTCAACGTCAGAATCCTCCGCTTCAAGTCAAAGTCCTGCCATTGCAATGCCCTGATTTCGCTAATGCGCAAGCCCAGGCACATCGCAATCATGACCATCACCTGAATGTGGTACGGAAGCTCAGC
>Ga0187781_10000028_pt1 | contig 92447 bp, 72 predicted proteins | sample 0715_SJ02_MP02_2_FD_132447 | JGI IMG/M metagenome (GOLD analysis project Ga0187781, IMG submission 132447) | Tropical peat soil microbial communities from peatlands in Department of Meta, Colombia - 0715_SJ02_MP02_20_MG | ecosystem: Environmental > Terrestrial > Soil > Wetlands > Peat | place...
CAGAGTCTGGAGTCAGAGTCTGGGGCCGCTAACAAACCGAAAATCAGATCATTCGGCATCACGAAAAATGAACAAGGGCAAGAAAAACACGTTACGAATCAATTTTTCCGCAGCCTGCTAGAGCTTTGCGCGCAGGGTTGAATCCGGGATCAAGCCGAAGGGCCTGTTCATATGCCGAATCTGCTTCAGCATTTCGATTGGCACCCTCAAGCAATAACCCTAAGCGCCAAAACCCGGGCGCGGTAGGGTGCCGGGCGACCATTTGGTAAAGTTGTGCAATCGTTCCGTAAACTTCCTCGGAATCTATGCTGAGAGCGCGCTGCGAATAATCTCGGGCTCGCGTAGGGTCCCCGAGTTGGCGGTAGATGACGCCGAGATCCGCATAAACGTGGGCTTGAAATTTAGGCCCTGGCCTAGCGCGCAACGCGATGTTGTATTCGGCGATTGCTTCCTGCAATTTGCCGCTGTCCTGCAGATTGGCTGCGACGGCGCCGTGGCTTACCGGATCCCAGGGCGCTATCTTGGCCGCTGCAGCGAAGTAACGGATCGCTTCCGGCCGGCCTTGGTCCAGGAGCAGGTTGCCCATACAATCGTCGGCGATAAAATTGTCATCGGTAATTTGCAGTGTGTGGGCCCACAGATCATAGCTGCTTCGCCAATAACCGATTTGACGGGAAGTAAGCAACGACAGCGCGACCAACACGGCGATCCCCGCCGATACGGCTAGGCGCGATCCCAATAACGTGGACGTGAGCCATTCGGCGCAACTCCAGACCAGGATCAAGAATACGCCAATGGTTGGCAGGTACGCGTATCGGTCTGCCATGCCCTGCGCGCCAACCTGAACGATTCCGATTACTGGAGCCAGTGTGCCAAGGAACCAGAGCCAGCCGGTCAAGGCATAGGGGCGCCTGATTCGCTGGTTCCAGACGAACATGCTGACCGTCATCAAAAACATGGTTGCGCATGCGATCTGGGCAAATGTCAATTTGTCTAGCGGATGGGGGTACATCGGAGAAAAGTTTACCGGCCAGAAGATTTTTGCCACGTACATCCCATAGGAATAGATCGCGTTCTCCAGGCGCGCAAGAAACGGCAAGTCTCCGAGCGGCTGCAAAGCATTTCCGGCTTTCTGGGCAATAATAGTAATCACCGCGCTACCTGCGGATAACAAAAACAACGGCAGTTTCTCCCTGAACAGATGTGGCCAAGGCGATTGAGCCACCAGGAAAGCTTGTGCAGGCGTTGTCCACTCCTTAATACGGCATAGCGGCCAGTAGTCCAGCAGAAGTAAAACGCAGGGAAGCGTAATCACCATTGCCTTCGATGCAAGGCCCATGACAAACGCAAGGGCCAATACGGAGTAGCGTGTCCAGCTGGGACGACGGACATACCAGCCGTAGGCTGCCAGCGCCAAGAAAAAGAAAAGTGCGCTCAACACATTCTTGCGTTCGGCGATCCAGGCAACCGACTCCACGTTGAACGGATGGACCGCGAATAATGCCGCGACTAGGGCACTGCGTCCGATTTCTCCAGTTGCACGCACCAGCAACAGGAACAGAATTACGACGTTGCAGACGTGAATGAGCACGCTGCTCAAGTGGTGGCCGCCGGGATCGAGTCCATAGAGCTGATAATCCATTGCATGCGAAAGCCAGGTCAGCGGATGCCAATTGGCGGCATCGGTTGCGGTCATCGCCCAAGTCACGGTTTGCCAGCTGAGGCCGCCTTGGATATGTTTGTTCTGCGATACGTAATCAGGATCGTCGTAGTTGATGAAAGGATAGTGTGTGACCGGGCTGTAAACCGCTGCCGTAAGTGCGATCAACAGCAAGCAGGAGACGAGGATCGCCCGACTCGGCCTTATTCCGAAGCACGTCGCATGTATTGTTGTAATATCCTTGCGGCTTTTCGATTTGCGGAGCTTGCCCGCAGTTTTATCTCTGATTTTTCGCTTCAGGGCCATACAATCTGTTCATTCGTTTACTGGGGTGCGAACTCCTGATTCTTGGGCGACAACTCCCGGCGAGGCCCCAGAACCGGCGAGCCTGAACGCGGGCAGCATCTTACATGTCGAGCCAAAAGAGTGTCATTCATCGTGCGTTAACACGGTTCAGCAGCCGTGGTTTTGACCTGCCATTCCAGCCATCACTCCCATTTATTTGTCGGGACTCTATTGACCTACCTTCGGGATTACAGAGGATCGAACGGCAGGCACCAGGCAGGGCTGGCGCCTAAGTAAGCGGGACCGGACCTTACTCTTATCATCTCATCAAGGTGCTGGCTCGGTGCTGGGTCCTTTTGAACAGTCTGCGGAATGCCCTTTCGGGTTTGGAGTACAGAGGCTCACCACCTTCTGGTAGACGTTGGACACTCGCCCGTTTCGCACCCTCCTTGAATGTGACGACTTCCACGGAATTGGCGTCTCGATGCCTCGCCAGCTCTTCTATCTGTTTAGTGAATTGACCGACCGTGATTGGCTCCCATCCATCTTTCGCGTCTCCGATTCCATGAAACGTCAAAACGTGCCAGCATCCGGGCCGAATCCATTCGGCCACATTCTCATTGCTTGAGATCTGGCGACAGTCTACGTTCAAAAGGTCCAAACCATCTCTCTCGGAGATCGCGTAGTACGAAGCCCGGGGTACATAGCCCGGCGGCGATCCGCCTCCCCGTGCTTGCTTATAACCGGCGCTCTGCACAGCCTTGGCAAGATAAAGATGAGAACGATAGAAGGGATAGCAAAAAGATGAAACCTCCGACCCCACCCAGTTTTCAATCATTATCTTGGAATCTCTGGCTTCGCTTTCGGGCTGCATTGCCATCTTGGCTGGATGATGAGTAACACTATGGCTTCCGATTTCATGACCGTTTTGAATCAATTCTCTCAACATAGCGATGTCGTCTTCCCGCCAATCGATTTTCCACCAATCGTTGAGATGACCGAGCCAGCGGTCGTGAGTCTGGTCTTGATTGGAAATCACGAAAAAAGTAGCTGGGATGCCGTGTTTATTGAGAACAGGAAGTGCCTTTTCGAACTGGCACCGAAGCCCGTCGTCGAAGGTAAGAGAAACAAGAGCAGGATTGCCCATCATCCTATCCCGGGTTGCCAGATGCATCCATGGGCCAAGCCCCTTCAAATCTTTTGTAAGAAGCCAGCGCGCTTGAGGATTCAATTGCGATCGGCTATTCTCGCTGCGTTTATCTCACCTAGCTAGAAGTTATACTTCAGAGCCAACTGAACCGTTCGTGGGCGATGCGCGTCCACAGGGTGTAGGAAGGCACTCCCCGTGACGCAATCTGTGCCGGTACTGGCGCCGGTGATCGGATTCAATGGTGCCGAGTAACCGGCACTATAATTGGGACCGCCATAGCAACTAATGACATTACTCCCTGTGTTTCCCAGATCGGGGTTGTAAATCCGGAATTGCGTATGGTTAAACACATTGAACGCTTCCGCGCGAAGCTCAACCAAACTGGATTCAGTCACTTTGAAATGTTTCAGCAGGGTCATATCAAAGTTCGTGCGGTGCGGATTGTTCAGAAAATTACGTCCGGCATCTCCAAACGTCAGCCCTCTAGGTGCAACGAACTTATTGGGATTTCCGAGCAATGGCCCAAAGCTCTCTGGGTTGAAAATGTTTCCGACCGGAGCAGGATTGGCTACGACATCGGGATAGGAAGCATCGACAAGGCCGTTTGCTATGCCGGCATTGTCGGTGACGGACACTGTGGCACTTCCAGCATTGATAACGCTGAAGGGCGTACCCGATTGAAACACGCTGATTCCAGAAATCTGCCAGCCGTCGCCCAAAAAACGCAGAAAGCGGGATGACACAGTGGGTGGCGACGAATCCTCGCCATCTCCCGTTGGATCCCCAAGATGCCCGCTTGTCAAGCCTTCCAGCGCCCGAGACAAGTTCGGTAGCGTGTAGATGTAACTGACATTCAACAGATGTCGCTGATCGAAATTGGAACTCGCCCGGTTAGAGCGCAGATCGTAGGAATTGACAAGAGTGGTATCAGAGCGATCGGATGAGTCGTCGATCGAATGGCTATAAGAGTATGAAGCGCCCACAGTCAGCGGACCCTTGGTGCGGCGCAGCGTAGCTTGGAAGGCATGATAACTGGACTGCGCCACGTTCTGCAGAGAATAAATGTTACCAAAGCCGGGATAGGGACGCAGGGTATTTACATCCGGCGGATTAACCTGGCCTGTGATTATCTGGTTTTCCCCAGTGCAAGCGGCCTCCAGATTGATAAAAGCCGGATTCTGGGGACCAACTGCGGTGCCGTTAAGTAATAGGAAAGAGGCAGGCCCGCTCGGATTCGGCGGACGGAAGCTGCCGCAGTCGCCCGCTGCTGCAATTGCACTGAAAGGCGACTGGGGAATGATCGGCTCGTTTTGGCCAAACGGGTTTAATGCTACCGGCAGAGGTTTCAATTGGTTGAGTTCGCGCTCAACTGTTAAATGGATTCCTTTACTGCCGACGTACGCTATGCTCGCCACCAAGAATCGCGGTAGCTCGCGTTGCACGCTCAGGCTCCACTGTTGCGCGTAAGGCCACACGGCTTGGGTTGGGATCGCAGTAACATTCAAGGGATAGGCGCCGGGCTGGGAAGGGCACAACCCCGCCGCTCCTGCTGCGTTGCCGACACAGCCGTAACTTTGTGGAAAATCTTGAGTCATGCTCAGCACCAGCGGCGCACTACCTTCCAGAGACCCGGTATTGGCCTCTTGCCCGGTGCCGTGCTCAAAAAACATCCCGTAGCCTGCTCGGATCGAAGTTTTACCGTCCCCGCGCGGGTCCCACGCAGCGCCAACACGAGGTGCAGGATTGAAGACATGGCCGCTCATGCAACCGGCTGGCACATTGTTCACCCCGCATTGCACTAGACCATTTAACATCCGGGGATCCGGGCTGTTGGGATTGATCGGAATTGGCGTTGGACTGGGCGTCAGGGGTACACTGTCGAGCTGTCCTGTCGTAGGGTTTACAGTCAGTTGAGCTGCCAGAGCGGGGTTGTACGCAGAGGGAACAAAGTTATATGCGTTCAGATACTTTTCGTGGTAAAGCCCGAAAAGACTGAAACGCACTCCAAGATTGAGGGTTAACCGCGAGCTCACTTTCCAGTCGTCCTGAACATAAGGCTCGCCGATCCAGTAGCGGTTGTAGTATCTCAGTTGAGTGCTATCTTGAGAGTAACTCTGAATAGCATTCTGACCGTTTCCGCCAGCCAGCAGAGTCAAGAAGTTGGCGAAAGCATTCCCCGTACTCAACCCACCGCCATTGTTGTTGCTGAATCTCAACAGCCCCTGAACGTCACCCGTCGCTGCCCCCACGGCATCATTGGTCTCATTCTTGTCCACAAAGACGAGTTGACCTCCAAGTTGCACTGTGTGCTTGCGGACCGCGATAGTAACGGCGTCGCGGTAGCTGAAGATTGGGTTGGTATGCTCCCAGGGCATGTAAGAAGGATCCACGGCAAAGCCATTTCCTCCGTATTCCCGGTTGTTCCCACCAATTGCGATTCCGGGCGCTTTGTTGCCGAAGCCATTGTAGAAAATAGAGCCCATCGTGCACTGAATGACGGTAGGGAGGGTTCCGGATATGTTATTAGTGCAAGCAGGCAACGCGAAACTCGCTGGACGCGTGAAGTTGGCGCCTCCTGGACCAGGTACGTCGGCCAGTGTGATGTGGGAGTTGGCGTAGCTGGCTGCGGTTTGATTCAGCACCTTCGGGCTGATCGTCTGACTCAGTTCAGCTACCAGATTGATGCCGGGACCCACAAACTTGTTCTGCACAGTCGGAAAGCTATTCTGAATATTGACTTGGTGTAGATACGACCATTGCGGCACAGGAGTGGTTGTACTCCACGCGTCATGGATATAGCGGAACGAGGCATGCAGTTTCGAGCTCAAATTGTGATCGATGTGGAACAATTCCTCGCGCCAATAGGTCGGTTCAGAAATAACCGCGTCGTAGCAAGATCCGATTGTGGAGTTGCACCCAGTATTGGAATTGGGCAGAGGAATGAGATTGGTGTTTAAAAGAGCGGTTGCATTGCTATCAATCGTGCCGTATAGGTTCAAAGTATTCGACGAGAGTGGAGAAACCGCAACGTCATTGTAAGGGAAACCGAGCACATTCCCCGCGTGATTCAAGTCAAGGCCTATGCTGGGACAGTCGGGAAAACTAGCACGGGAAAAAGAGGCCTGAGTCCCTCCTATACCGGTCAGCGTAGGGCAAGCGTCGCTGAAGTCGCCCGTGCGCTCTGCCAAAGAAGGCACCGGTTCATTGAAGTCCGGGTACAAATCGCTCGGCGATTTCTCGATGCGAAGCTCTTCTGAGAAGAAAACGAACGTCTTGTCCTTCTTACTGTTGTAGACATTCGGGATGAAAAGGGGTCCGCCAATGGTGAATCCAAGGTCGTTCCTGCGGTACAGAGGCGCCTTCACCGTTTGATCGAAATAATTCCGCGCATTTAGGGCTTCGTTACGGAGAAAATAGTAGCCGTCACCGTGCCAGCCCGCGCCACCGCTCTTGGTGGTCACCATTACCGTGCCCGATGCAGTGCGTCCATACATCGCCCCGTAATTGGACGTGAGCACTTTCACTTCTTGAATGGCATCAAGACTCGGGTACACCATCAGCGTGCTCTCGGCGCCGTTCAGGCCCGCATTTAGTACATCGCTGCCGTCGACCTCGAAGGTGTTGTACTCCACACGGCCGCCGTTGACGCTGTACTTTACGCTCCCCACGACTCCAACCTTGGCTTCGTCCTGCCCGGTTTGATTGCTGACGCCTGGCGTCAGCGCAATCAGCTGGGTAAAATTGCGGCCGTTTAGACCCAAACTCAGGACTTCCTTTTCGGTTATTGTGCCCTGAACTTGAGCCGTTTCTGTTTCCACCTGGGCGACTTTTTGACCCTCCACCGTGACTTCCGTCTTTTGCCCGGCTGGCTCGAGGCTGGCATCCAGCGGCAGTTCCTGACCGCGGGCCAGCATTACTCCGTTAGCTTCGAATTTCTTGAAACCCGATGCAGTCACCGTAACGTTGTAGGAACCGGGTTCCAACCCCCCGACCAAGTAGTTCCCTTTCTCGTCCGTGACCACACTCTTGACCACACCGCCGGCGTTGCTAATCGTTACAGTGGCATTTACGACGACAGCACCCGTCTGGTCGCTCACGGCCCCGCCGATGGACGAGGGCCCGGAACCGGCGGATACAGCCGCTGCAGGTGTCTGCACGCTGGACACCACAAGCTGTTTCGGCGCCGCAGAAGCCGCGGCAGGCCCAGCAGGGACAGTCGCAGCCGGAGCAGCAGCCTCGGGCGGCGCCGCAACTGACTGAGGCGGAGCCAGCGAACCCGCCGGACTCTGCACTGAGGGTGCGGAGGCACCGGGCGTCGCGCCAGCAGGAATCGGAGCACTTGGCGCCGGTGCGGAACCCACCTGCGCGGCGGCAACGTTCTCCTGTGCCACCAAGGCGCCAGCTACGCCCAGTGTCAACACCTGACCCGGACTGAGCTCAGCCGAAGCTTGAAAAATCTTCGCGCCCTTGGCCGTCACCGAAATCGTGTGCGATCCGGCGGGCACGCCCGTCACTGCATACAGCCCCTGATCATCCGCGGTCGCGCTTTGACTAAATCCCGATCCGTTGTCTACCGTAATCGTCGCACCCGCCGCGCCGACGCCCGCTTGGTCGCTGATGGTGCCGGTAACCGCGCCCTTTTCTCCCGACGCAGCACCGCTGCCAGCCACACCCAGCGTGAGCACTTGACCTGGGCTCAACGCGATTGAGCTTTGGAAAATCTTCGTGCCCTTTGCTGTAACGGAAAAGCGGTAGGATCCCGCCGGAATCTCGGTCAGGGCGTACAAACCCTGCTCATCGGTGGTTGCGTTTTGCGTAAATCCCGAGCCGCTATCGATGGTGACTGTTGCTCCTGCTATGCCCACGCCGGCCTGGTCGCTCACTGTTCCCGTGATCGCAGATTGCTGTGCAGACGCGTTGGCCGCGGAAGGGGCCGAAGCGCTGCCTTGCGCGAGCATCGCCACCGTTAAGCTCAGGACGCTCGCCAAAATCCATAGCACCAGCTTTTGCCATCTCAACAAACTTTCCTCCACGGTTGACGACACTTTCTGTTTCTGCATGGCCAGTCCGCAAGTTGTCGATTAGGATACTGGGAACGGCTCTGGCGCTTCAGCGACGCGACGAGATAGGGCAAGAAGGAAAATAATTACGCTGTGATTGTTACACAACGATGACTGGGAGATTAAATTCGGGTTACAATTCGCGCCACCCTAGCGGTCTCTTTGTGACATCTTTCATCTCCAACGAACTCACCAACTTAAATCCCTTGATCCTGCTTCCATCATCGGGCGATGTTAAGTCCTGGTTGCGGTTCTGAGTTTTTCCCAGCCAGATCGCCGCGGCGATTCAGTTCTCACATCACATCTCTTGGCATACAGGTTTTCGCCGCACCATCGCGATGAGCATCCCCTCAACACTGCCTTCCTCAAAAAAAAACTAATTAAGATGTCATGAAAGCCCCGAACTCGTGACCCGGCCAAAGCGCCAGAGCTGCGCCGAGGCTGTTACTCATGTCCCCATTCCCGCTTCATTCATCGACGTCCGCTTAGCAGACTGACATGGTTCAAGCACAGAAAATTCACGCAAGTTTAATACAGCCGTCATGCCTGCGGGTGCGCCCTTGTTAGATAGTACGTTCGTTTCCTAGGCGCACTCGCCAGTTCGCCTGTGCAGAGACAACAGCTATCGCAAGCGTTGTGTCTTGGCATGCAAGCCCGTTGGTTGCACCGCCACAAGGGGGGATTCTCCCCATCCACCTTTAACAAGATCTACGAGGAGACAAAGATGAGAATAACGAAATTACTGCTTACAGTAGCAGTGCTGACGACTGTCCTGACAGTTGTTCCGGGCGCCTTCGCAGCAGGGCCCTTTGTGCATTTCGTTGGCGCAGGCTCTTCGGCCCTGTATAACGGGTTCGAAGTGGCTGCCGTCAACGACGTAGCCCCAGCCGTGGCGGCCTGCCAAGGCGGCGGAAACGGCGTGACCTGCACCATCCACCACTGGTCGCAGAAGACCGGCGATTGCTCCGGAATCTGCGCTGGGCTCGTCGATGACCGCAGCGGTGCCATCGGTACCCAATACGGAAATATCTGGATTGTTTGGGTCAACTCCGGCCCCAACGACACCGGCACCGATACTGACGTTTGGACCGACGTTTCGGTCGACTCGACCGTTGGCGTCCGCACCTTCCTGGCTCGCGATGCAACAACCGATTTGACCGCGACCTCTTTGAACATTGGCCCTGCTTCCGGAGTGACCGCCGACAATTCGGCTGCCGCTACCGCGTCCTTGCTGTACGGCTGCCAAAACAATAGCGGCACGTGCGCGTCCGGCGCCTCAGGCGACGACAAAACCATCCCCGCCGACGTGTTCACCGCCCTCAACGGCGCCGGCTTGACCGCTGGCCTGACTGACATCCGCCCCGAAGACGCCAGGTATGCTACCAAGCGTACTGACAAGGGGCTGGATCCTTCGGGTTTCTTTGCTGGCTTGGGTTACGCCTCGGCCGGCTCTGCTTTGACCGGAACTCCCATCCAGAGCGGAACCGGAACCAGCACGGCGACGGCGCAGCCAGTTAACTTCGCGTTGCCCGGCTTTAACGATCCTTTCAACGGTCAGCCTGTTCCTACGACCATCACGGTAATTCCAGTTGGTGAGGATCCCGTCGTACTTCTCGCCAACCGTACCGACGCTAGTGGTCTCGGGACGCTGGTCGGGGGCGCTCCTTACTACAGCAACGTGTACGCTACCGTACAGCAACCGCCAGCGTCTGGTAGCTATGTAACAAAACTCGGCAAACTCTTCATGGGCAAGGACTGCACCGGCGACGCTGCAGCCTTCGGCCAGTATGGGTACGCTGTCGCGCCCGGTCCGGCCGTTGCTGCTGGCCAAGTCGTAACGATCCAAGGAGTTAGCGACCCGTCCGGCATCGGCGACTTGAAGTTCTTTATCCCCAACACCCAAACCCCGCCGCCCGTCAACGCCTGGGTTTCCATCGGTGGCACTACGAATGGAACCTATGACGGGGTGTACCAAGTCCTGATGAGCAATAACTCTGGTACTCAGGGTGTAAACGGAAACCAGAACTCGTTCCAAGTGGTTGACAACGTAGATGCCGGTATTGGGCCCGACGTGGCCGAGACTGGCACTGCCTCATGGTGGACCGCCGCACAGAACTTCCCGATCAATGTGATTATCCGCGAGCCTCTCTCGGGAACCTACAACACGTTCGAATTCAGCTCGGTTCGCATCTTCGGCGGCCCCAACGGCAGCAGCACGGCCGGAACTTCCATTTCCAGCAAGTCGCAGGACGCCAACTGGGATCCAACACAGACGACCGTTATGACGATGCCGAACCCAACTAAGGCTACATCTTGCTGGGGCGCACCAATCGACGGCAGCACCAATGGAACTCGTACGCGCGCAATTGGAACCGGCGAAATGGTAAAGGGTGCTGGCGGCGGCGGTGTTCTAGGCACCACGGACGGCCTTGGCTATGCTTTCTTCAGCTTTTCGAACGTCAGCGCCATCGCTACCTCGACCAAGTATGGCTACCTCACTATAGACACCATTGACCCCATCTTCGCTCAATATGGCCCTGGTGGCTCCGATCCGGGACAACCCGCCGCAGCAAACGGCGAGTTGCCGGCCTGCAGCGCGAGCAAGAACGGGACCAGTGGTCAAGGCTGCCTGCCTGGTGATGTCTGGAACAGTGGCAACTCGTTCCCCAACCTGCGTAACGGCACCTACCGCGCATGGTCGCTTCTGCGAACCGTCTGCGATACTGCCGTACATGGATGCACAAACACCAATGTCAACATCAGTGGCGCTACCTTTTCCGGCGGCGACGTAACCTACACCTACTCGCTCGTCAGCGGTTCGCCGCTCGTCGCTGGTCAATCGATTATTATCAAAATGCCCAGCGCAGCGGCGGATAGCGGCACCTTCGCCATCGCGACGGTTGGTCCTGGCAACTTCACAGTAGTCAACGCCGGCGGCGTAACCAGTGCTACCGCCGGCACGGGGCTGATCAACTTTGGCGCAGAGGGACTGATCGCCCAGATGCAGGATGATATCCACTTCCCCACGGCCCCGTATGGCCACGGCGTTGCGGACTTCCTGCCCTTTAGCCAGGATGGCACTTTCGGAACGGGCTGCACTGCGGGTACTCCTTGCCAAGGTGATGCCGGGGCATACCGTCAACACTTTGTGCCGGGATTAGATTACGACCCCGTCTATGCCAACTCGGACGTCGGGTTTTGGAATCCGACCGATGGGACGACCGGCGAAGACCCGAGCAACAGCCCGGAGGCGGGCGGCGATGTGGGCGGTTGCATCGTCGTTGGCTTCCCCGAGAACAACTCCAATCTCAATTGCCAGCAATAACTGGCTCGACTTCAATTGGGTGTTTTGGTAAAACCTCAAGGCAGGCCGCTCGTATGGGGCCTGCCTGTTTTGATGTGGCGGGTTTGGAAACTGGTAAGAAAATCGTGATCAGAAATCATGGTCAGAAATCATGGGAAAGCGGAGTAGACGCATGCAGCCATTCGGGTTTGTCTTGAAGCGAATGATTCACGCAATTTTCTCTATCTTGATCTGTTCCAGCATCTGCTTCAGCCCGCCGGGTGCAGCCGCGCAGCAAAGCAAAACGGATGCCGGCAGCGCCGCACCACAGTCCGGCACAGGTACCGACGCAGCGAAGGTTAACGATGCTGCCCCGCAAACCACTCTGGGAAAGACGGTTGCGAAAGCTCCTCCACCAGTGCTTGAGGATCCTAAAAAGAAAGGCATCGAGGATTGGGATGCGCTAGCGGCGCCCAAGGAGTTTGTCAAATACTTACCCGATTCCGATCCCGATTCTGTCCTCGGTGTCGCCGACTACGGGGATTTTACCCACGAACTGGTGGAGGCCGAATGGCGCCAGGGCGATCCCATCGATCTTCACATCTTGAAACCCAAAGGTGTCGCGAAGCCGCCGGTAATTCTCTACCTGTTCAGCTATCCTTCGACTACTGCGCGCTACCAGAATATCGAGTATGAACGATTTCTAACCAGGAGTGGGGTCGCGGCCGTCGGATTTGTATCGGCGCTCACCGGGCAGCGCTATCACGACATCCCGCAGAAAAAATGGTTTGTGAGTGAACTGCAGCAGACACTGGTCGCCACGACCCACGACGTACAGCTCATTCTCGACTATCTGGAAAAGCGTGGCGACTTCGACATGACGCGCGTCGGAATATTCGGAGACGGTTCGGGCGCGACGATCGCCATCCTGGCTGCCGCTGCCGATCCCCGCATCAAGGCGATTGACCTGCTCAATCCATGGGGCGACTGGCCGGATTGGGTGGCCCAGACTTCGCTCATCAGGGACAAAGAAAGGGCGGATTACCAGAACCCCGAGTTCTTGAAAAAAGTGGAAAACTTCGATCCCGTAAAGTGGCTGCCGGAGCTCAAGGGACGTCAGGTGCGTTTGCAGTATGTCTTGAAGGGAGTTTCGGTCACACCGCCTACCGCGATGGAACGCGTGGAAGCCGCGGCGCCGCCGAACGTCACGATCATTCACTATGACACTGCCAAAGAATTCTTAAAGAACGTCGGGTTCCAGGGCACGGGGTTTGACTGGATCAAGCAGCAGCTCGGAGCGACTATAAAGGTTCCGGCGGAGGCGCAAGCTACCGCAGCGTCGCAAACCTCTCCGGCAGCTAAGACGCCGTAAGGCTTAGGAAGTGGTACTGGCGCTTGTGGCCGCGCCCCTCTCTACACGGATTTGCGTGTTCAAATCGGGGCATCTATGCCTTGTTGCATGCGACGGATTGCGCCCAACCATTGAAGCGACGCCTGATTTATGGTGCGACCCTGTCGGGGAGGCTCTTCAAATTTTGCAAAGCTTGCTGCGCCTCGCGGAGATTGGGATTTAGCTTGAGCGCCTTCTGATAAGCCTGTTGCGCATCCGCGAATTTGCGGATTGCTTCCAGCATTCGCCCGAGCTGCACGTAATTGTCGGCGGTAGGATGCAGGACAACTTCTTGAGAAAGCTTCTCGGCGCCGTCTTCTGATTCCAGCAAACTCAGATTATAGAAATCCGCCGAGCTGTTGGGAGACAGTTGCATGGCGCGGAGGAAATCCTTGCGCGCCGTTATACGATCGCCGGATATGTCACTAACCACTCCCAATCCCCGGTATGCGCTGGCGAGTCGATCGGGATCCTTGCTTATTCGAATAACAGTCTGAAATCTCTCGCTGGCTTCCTGCAGGCGTCCGCGTTTCACCAAACCTGTGCCGACGTTTAGCAGGGAAAGAGCATCATCCGGCCGAAACCTGACCGCATTCTCGAAGTGCTTGAAAGCTTCGTCTTCCTGGCCCATGTCCGCCAGCGTCGCCCCGAGATTGGCCTCCGCGATAAAGTTGCTTTGCGTCACCTGGAGAGCGTGAGTCCAGAGATCGGCACTGCTGCGCCAATACGCTACCTGCTGCCACGTGATCACAGATAACACGGCCAGCACCACAGCTGCGGCTTCAATGCGGCTGCGAACAGCGATTCCTTTGGAGTCGCCCAGGTCGGACAGAAGCCAGACAACCGCGATGAAAACTCCGATCAGTGGAATGTATGCGTAGCGATCAGCCCGGGATTGGGCTCCGACTTGAATGATTCCTATCACGGGCACAAGCGTTCCCAGGAACCAGAGATAGCCGCTTACAAGATACGGTCGCCCCGAATGAAACTTCCACACTAACACTGTCACCGCCACCAGAACACCTGCCGCTAAACCCATCTGCCCGAAAGTCAGATACGCGGCGGGGTAAAAGGGGGCAAGCCCCTGAGGGAAAAGGGCCGTCCACAGGTACGTTGCATAACCGTATAGCGAATTCTCGAGCCGCCACTGAAGGGTCCAGGCGGAAGAGGACGGTATGGCCTCAGCGCTTCGTTGGGCCACTACCGTCATCACCCCGCTGGCGCAGGACAGCGCAAACAGCGGCAACTTTTCCAGGACCAGCTTTGAAATCGGCGCTTGCTGCACCGGAAACGCCGTGGATGGGCCGCCCCAACCCTGGACGCGCTGTAGCGGCCAAAAATCCAAGAGTAGGAGGACAAAGGGAAAAGTAATCACCATGGGCTTGGAGGCAAGGCCCAGAACGAATAATGCCATCACGGCAAGGTAGCGTTTGATTTCTGGCTTTTGGGCATACCAGCCATAAGCACCCAACGCCAGGAGAAAAAACAGAGTGCAGAGCAAGTTCTTTCGTTCCGCGACCCAGGCCACGGATTGCACATTCAAAGGATGAAGAGCAAACAGGGCGGCGACCAGCCCGCTACGCCCGATAGCTCCTGTCACTCTAGACAGCAAAAAGAACAGCAGTACGACGTTCAGGATGTGCAACAGCAAACTGGTCGCGTGATGGCCGCCAGCGTTGGGTCCAAATAGCTGGCAATCCAGTTGGTGTGAGATCCATGTCACTGGATGCCACATTCCGACCGCCACTCCGGTGAGAGCCCACTTGATATTTTGCCACCGCAGCCCGCTGTTCACATGCGAATTAAGAACTACATACGACCCGTCGTCGTAATTAACGAAGGGATGCATGAGGACCGGACTGTAGAGCGCCGCGGTTACGAGCGCGAGCAGGCCAGCCATTCGCCCCATCTTTTTCCAAGGGGGCAGAGTGACAGAGTTAGTCACTGCCTCCGAGGCCGCGGCTGTGCCGTAATCTTCCCGTGGGTGCGCCCTCGGCTGGGACTGTTTCTTCGCGACCTTCTTACTGTACTCCCGTCTCCTTTTTGCGACTGCCATATTCTCGTATTGACACCTCACCTATGCGGGGTGGAACCTAAGATCTTCTCCTGCAGGTCTGCAAGAATTCGCTGATCACTGGAACGTCAGCGTCAGGGTGCCGCTCTCTCCGTTGCAATTCTTGGAAGTGGTCTGGAAAACATACGGTCCATTCAACGACGACCCGCTCAGCGATGAGCCCTTTGGAGTAATCGACAAATCCATTTGGCTGATGAGCGATCCATCTGGATCGAAAAGATTCAATGTAGCAGTCTCTCCGCTTATCACTCCTGTGATGGTCGCGGTGGTGAGGTATGTACAAAAGGAAGATGTGGGGTTGGTTGCGCTGATTGTGCCCGAAAGCGTCGTAGTGCTGCCCCCGACATTCGGCCCTTGCGCGAGGGTACCCTGCACGTTAATTGGAGGGATCTCTGGTAGCGATGGCGTAAACGTTCCCGTAAAAACTCCATTGAGGGGCGGCACAATAACGCCGGACCACGTGCCGGTTGAGGTATAGGGCATAGTGCAGGCGCCCACGATCGTTGAAAACTGACCACCCATCGGCGCGCTGCCAAAAGGCGCGGTCCCAATGAGACTCACATCTTGCCCGAATTCACCGATGTTGAGCGTCAGGTTCGTCCCGTCCAGGGTCCCACTGACGGGGCCGACTCCGGAACATCCGTCACCCAGTATGACGCTACCCGTGACGGAAGAACCATTCTGAACAAGAAATCCCGTATATGTCAGCGGCGCGGGAACCGCATGCCTCTGCAAAGTGATTTCCCAGTTCCCGGTGAGAGGGCCAATGGTCGCTCCAGGGTCTCCTCCCCCACCGCCACAGGCAAAGGCCACAGCGATCAGGCACAACATCGAGATGGCGGCGACCAGTCTCAATCCTTCTCCCAACAACATCGCATCACGACAGTACACAGTGCCAAGAGCTTACTATGGTAAACATGACGAAAGCATTGCGACGGGGTTCCCATTCGCCGTGAAACTAAAACGCAAAAACGACCGTCCCAAAGTCGGTTCCGCAGGCCAACGGCACCTGCGTGTTAATGAAGGCGTAGGTTCCAGCCATGGAACTCGCATCGGGTGTGACGGTCGTATCAATCTTGCCCACCGGGGTCCCGTCGGACCCGATAAGATTCAAAACTGTGGAAGTCCCACTGATTTGCCCTGAGATCGAGACAGTGCTAGCGCAGGGAGCATCCGTTGAGGTCATACTGCCCGAAAGGCTCGCGTAACTTGCCCCCGTATTGGGTCCCTGAGTTAGTGTTCCCGCAAAGTGAAACACCAGATTATTCGTGGTGGTGGAAGTAAAGGTTCCCTGAAAACTACCGGCGAGCGCCTTTACTCGAGTCGCTGTCCAAGTTCCAACATTCGAGGCGCCACACCCAGAATCCAGAATCGAGTAATTGCCGCTCATTGATGACCCGTCGGGCATTGCGGTTCCCGTAAGGCTCAAGGTTTGGCCAGTCACACTCACAGTTATGGAAACGTTCGATCCAGTCAATTGCCCCTGAGCAGAACCCACACCCGAGCAGCCGCCGGAAAGCAAAAGTCCCCCGTTTATGGAATTACCTGCTTGGAGTAAGAAACCCGACGGCATCTTGGCCGGGTTGTTCGACAGAGCCATCTGCCAGTTTCCCGCAATACCTCCCGAGGGCGAGGATTGATTTGGGCTCCCGCCACCACAAGCGGCAAACACAACCAAGAAAAGCAGTGGGGTAAAGCCCAGCCTTGACACGGGATTCTTGCACTCCTCGCCAGGAAGCAAATTAACTGGAAACAGTAGATGTTCTTTATTACAGTTCTGTGGCGTCAAGATTAATTTTTGGTGAATATCGACAGCGCTGATTCCTTTTCGAAGACTGTTGTGAGAAGCTGGGCTGGCAATTCTGCCGCACAAGTCGGCCTGTACCAAGGCTTGCGAATGAGTCGCAGCAGCCCTATTTGGGCGTTCTCAATGAATATCTGTGTTCCGCTGAATCACCAATCAATGCCTCGATGCGTGCAATCTTGGTTTAGGCGGTGGGGCATGTTTTTGGCTCTAATCGTCCTCGGAATGCCCTTCCCAGCGCTTGCGGCACTTGGCGGAACCTTGGATTCGATTTCGTTTGATCAATCCCAGATGAAAGCGACTAGGCGAGTCAACGAAGTCGGTTCTTACTCCGTGTATGAAATGCAATCGCCCACGGGCACCGTCGTCAGAGAGTATGTATCGCCGGCTGGTCTGGTATTTGGAGTGGCGTGGCAGGGCCCGTTTATCCCGGATCTTCAACTCCTGCTAGGAGGCTATTTCCAACAATACTCCGAGGCTGCTCGGGCGCAACGTGAGAGCCACGTCGGAAGACGACCCCTTCAGATCGAGGAACCCGGATTGGTGGTACAAACAGCTGGTCATATGGGGGCCTATTGGGGCAGGGCCTATAATCCGGCATTGCTGCCGCCAGGTGTGCGCGTCAATGAGATACGGTAGAAAGATAAAGAGAAGAACGGTGAGACGAAGGTGGCGGTTCGTTGCAGGGGGACTGGCGTTGTTTCTGGGGTTGTTTCTTCTCTCCTGCTTCAAGGGACACAATGGAGCAGGGCTCGCGGGACCATCGGTTTCCATTGAGCTTTGGCCGCCCGCAAGGACTCTTGACCCCGGGGAGACCTTGAGCATTGCCGCAGCCGTTTACGACCTGAGCGGCCAAGGAGTGACATGGAACGTCACTCCAGTGAATTTCGGCACCCTGACTAACGCGACTTCATCTTCTGTGACTTATACAGCTCCGACTAACCTCGCGTCGCCTACAACCGTGACTGTGACCGCCACGTCAATCAGCAACCCCAGTGTTATCGCCTCTTCAAGAATAACCGTGTCCCCCGTAATGACGTTGGGTGTACTGATCAATGCGGGCACCGGTCAACAGAGCTATGCCCCTCAGAACATAAACCAAGGTAACCTAGGACAGCCGCCGGTACAGATTATTGCAAATCCACCAGATCCAAATGTCACCACTTTCGAAGTCGTGTGGTCGCTTTCTCCAGCAAGCGTAGGTTCGCTGTCAGCTGCAACGCCCGCTACCGTTATTTACAACCCGCCAGAAATTGTGGCATCGCCTACAACGGTGACTATTTCGGCGCAATTAGTGGGAACTTCCGCGACCGGAAGCCTCCAAATCACCGTGTTTCCTTCTGGCGCAGCTGCCAACATGGCTACAGTCGAGGTCAACGGCGGACCTGTTCCCGGTCAGGTCTATCCGAACGCCGCGTTTACCAGTGTCACACTTTGCAACTCGGGTACCTACGTTTGTCAAACGGTCGGCGGAATTCTCGTCGACACAGGATCATCCGGTCTCAGAATTCTGCAGTCGCAAATACCGTTCCTTTCGCTTCATACGATTGTGGACGCTAACGGCAATACGTTGCAGAACTGCGATTTGCAGGTGGACGGCTCGTACCTGTGGGGTCCGGTCGAAACCGCGGATATCTACATCAACGGGGAGCTGGCGACAAGCACGCAGGCTCTTGGTAGTTCAGGAGTTCCCGTTCAAGTCATCAGCAGCGCGAATACGGGGGTCCCGGCCAGCTGCTCGAATGGTGGTATCAACGAGAACACACCTCAACTCCTGGGTGCAAACGGGATTTTGGGCATTGGACCGGAACCAACAGACTGTACAGTCGCCGGCGTCAATTACTGCGATGGCAGCGCCCAGCCAATACCCCCCAATCTCTACTACACTTGTCCGAGCGTGGGCTGCGCGCTAAACGCCTCTCCCATAATCACCAGCTTGGGCCAACAAGTATCAAATCCGATCCCGTTATTCATCGGGACTCAGTCCGGGGAGGACAATAATGGAGTGATCCTTCAATTTCCACCTGTCTCGGGCACCGAGACTTCCATTACGGGGACCATGATTTTCGGTATTGGGACTGAGTCGAATAATGCTCTCGGCAGCCATACCGTGTTTACTCTAGATTCCAATGATCACTTCACCACTGTTTTCGGAGGCCAAACCCTCGCAAGTAGTTTCATCGACAGCGGAGCTAACGGGCTCTTCTTCCCAGATTCACTGCCGGTCTGTACGGTGAATACTCAGTACTTTTGCCCGTCTTCCCTAACGAATCTCTCCGCAACCAACACAGGCGCAACTCAGGGAGAAGAAGTTGTGAGCTTTAGTGTCGACAATGCCGACAACTTGCTCACTACTTATCCGTCCAATGCTGTGTTTGGTACGATTGCCGGCCCTGATGGAACGTATGATACTTGTGCAAATGGGACAGGTTCATGCACCTTCGACTGGGGATTGCCTTTCTTTTACGGCCAGTCTGTATATACGGCGATCGATGGGCAAGTTCCTCCTTCGGGTCTTCCAAAAGGACCGTGGTGGGCTTACTAGGAGCGTTGTCCCTGTTTGAGTTCTAAGTTCGTTGGAAATCCAAAAGACAGGATGGGGAAGATGAAGAGATCTGTGGTGCTAAGGTTTGTGGTGTGTTTAGTCCTCCTGTCGCCGTGCTTCGCCCAAGACTGGGCGATGGGCAGCTGCAAGCTCAACGAAGCTAACTCGAAGTTTATCGCTGGAGTCGCGAAACCCGTCACGGTCGTCTACGCAGCCGCCGGCGGCAACATTAAGTGCACGAAAGACGGTGTCGATGGTCAGGGTAAGCCGTTACACACCGAGTGGACCGGCAAGTTCGACGGCGAATATTATCCACTTACCGGTGATCGCAGCGGCGACAAGCGGGCATATGAAAAGGTCAATGAGCGCGAAATACTGGAAATTACTCAAAAGGATGGCAGTGTCACCGGCAAGAATCGTGCCGTTGTCTTTAACAAAGGCAAGAGCTTCAGCGTTATCACAAGTCAAGCCGACCGGGAAGGCGAAAAGGTGTATAACGTCGCAATTTACGACAAGCAATAGGCGAGTCCTGGTTTGACGTGAACCAAAGCGGGGGCAGGTCACAGCAATGATGGGGTGTCGAGTTACGTTGCGCTCCGGCGAACTTTGGCTTTGTTTACAGGTTCCCGTTTCTTGGTCATGTTGCTTGCCCGAACCCGAATTCCCGATTCTCATCAAGAACGATTTCTCAGCGGAGAGTTTCGTTGCCCCCACAGACTAAAGGTACGCTCGAGTGTGTTCCAGCAGAGACGCATTTGCACCGCCCAATCATTGTTCTGGGCATGCACAGGAGCGGAACCTCGTTAGTCGCAGAATTGATCGACAAGTGTGGAGCTTTTGGGAATGACGAGTTTTTGCCGGCAGATTACAGGAACCCGCAAGGCTATTGGGAGTATGCACCTCTGGTGCATTTCAATCGCAGACTACTGGCGAGTGTACGGTCGCAATCGTTCGTTCCGCCATCGGATCAAGATGAGAGAACATTGCGAGAACGAGCGTCGCTATCGCCGTGGAAGAGCGAGGCAACTCAGTTGATTTCCGCTATGGAGGTAGGGGAACGGGGATGGTATTGGAAAGATCCCCGACTGGCAGTTATGCTGCCGTTTTGGCAACAGTTTTGGGGCGAAGCAGTTTTCGTGATTGCCGTTCGCGAACCCTCAGATACCGCTTTGTCGTTGGAAAAGAGAGATAAGTTACCACTCACCGCCGGGTATTTATTGTGGCAGCGCTATATGACAGCTGCCCTCAAGCACACGGAAAGGGAGCCCCGGAGGATCTTCGTTCAGTACGAACGACTTCTTGCCGAGCCGGTCCGTGAGTGCAGGAGGCTCTGCGGCTTCCTTGAAGCACATTGCCGGCTGACTGAGACAAAGACTCTGGGCCAACGCGTCGACAGCATGATAGCAGCTGTGAATCCAAAGCTGAGGTCGAATTCAAGCCCCACCTCATTCTTCGCCACGCCGAATGTGATCGAAGGGCAAAAGAGTCTTTACCGGTATTTGCAGTCGAAGGCTAACGATCAAGACGAGGTCATCGGATCAGGCGCCTTTGACATTTATCCGGGCTGGAGAGACTACTTGCAGGCACTGGCGGCTTTGGACGAGCTTCGCGACACTCTCAAGGAAAACCAACTGGGTCTGTTTGCTAAACTCGAGCATAAGCTGTCCCGAAAGGTCCCAACCAAGCAACCTCCCTGGTAGTGGTTTACTGTGCAGCTCGGTTTGGCCATGGCGGACTGCTCTGCCACACGTGCCATATTGCTACTGTCTTCTGAAGGTCTGCCAAGGACTGGAATCGTCGGACGTGCAACGACTCGTCTAAACGTTTCTGCTCCTGGGCGGTTTCGTACTCTTTGGCGGTCGGATGCAAGTGGCGAAGGGTAACCCAGTCGACAATGCCGAGGCGCGCACCATAAGCCTGGAGATCTGACCACGCTATGTCTAGGCCCCATCCCATACCGATGTCCTCCGGAAATGGCAGTACCTTGTCGTACCACTCGCGATTGACGGCGAACACCGGTCCGATCTCAACGAAGGTCGTGAGGCGAACGATAGCTAAGGGATCGCAAACGGTAATGGGATGGTTTGAGAAACTAGCTAACGCGTGAGCCGGCTGAACGATGCCCATACCCGCCCTCTGGGCGAGGGCGAGGAAAGCCGCCAGTGAACCGTGCTTAAGCAGGATATCGTCGTCTATAACTACTATCCAGTCGAAGTCGGAGAAGTCCTTCTCGCGAATCAGCTTATTCAGCAGCGAGAACTTGAGACCCCTCCCAAGGCCTAGAGAATAGGCTGCCAGCTGTGGATGTTGCCGGTCGAGAGCCCAGAGTCGGATCTCCCATTGAGACCTTGCCGCCTCTTCCGCCATTCGCACAAGTAGCGGGGCATTCTGATATCGATAAACGCCCAAGACCAGCACCTTTTGGGGGGCACAAGAAATGTGTCGCCGGACCGCGTAATGGAAGAGCAGGTGAATGCTCGCATTCTCGAGTTTTCGGCCCTGCATGTTGATATAGGTCCACATTGATTTTCACGCCAGGTTGAGCGCGCTTCCACTCCCTCCTGAACAGGACAAGTCGTCAAATTTTCCAAATCTCAAAGACGGCCATCTGCTGTCGGCCAACTTGCCGCTAGTTACGAGTTTGTCGTAGCTTGCCATTCGTTTTGTGGCGCAGGCCATCTGTTCACTACCGCATCTCCGACTCCCGGCCAAACCGAATTGAGGTACTGACGGAGACTTTGGTTGTGAGATGCGTAGTAGCCGGTCAATTGTTCGCGAGTTTTGGGGGACATAGGCTCGTACTCTCCTGCGTTGAGTGGCTTGTATCGAGCCAGTTCCCACTTGGGGAGGTTCAAAAACTTTAAGACTTCATGATATTGGGGCGCCGGATTTCGAAAGAATTCTTCGCTGCTGAGAATCAAGACGTTTTCCGGGCGGCAAAACTCAAGCCAAAGCCGTATCTGCGGCAGATAAATTCCGCGAGCTAGATAACTGAAATGACAGTGATTAAGACTCACGTAAGAGGGTTCGGCCTGCAGACGCTCCAATTCCCCTGCCAGGCGAACACCTTCGGCGTCAATTGCTTCTTCGAAGGTGAGCCGCTCGTAGCCAAGTCTAACAATGTGGTTATAGTGTGAATATGCGCGATCAACTGGGTCGCGAAGCATGATTATGATTTGAGCTTCCGGCAACAGCCGGGAAGATCTAGACGCGGCCCAAGGATGAAAGAGGTAATAGGGCGATGCCTCATAAGCTAAGAGCTGGGTGCGTCGCAGCAGGCTTCGCAAGAGGCGTCGCCGGCCAACGGCAAAGTGCGACTTGTACCAGTCCACGCCTCGCACAAATCCGTCATCGAAGAAATGTACTTCCTTGCACTTCGGAATTATTACATGCGGGTGCTCCGCCAGATAAGACGCTAGCGAAGTCGTACCAGCTCTCTGAGCTCCGATGATTAGAAAATCGGGTAATTTGGTCCCGGCCACAATTGGGTCCCATAACAGTTTCTTGAACTTTCGAAGGAACAGGTGATTCCCATTGTTGCCGCCCGTTGCTGGCTTCAAAGTAGGTTTCCGCCCAACCAAAATACTCTGGGGGTCACGCTGCGAGATTCGTGGGGTTACATCTTGTCCATCAGCTACACCAAAGAGGTTCCCCATCGGATTCTCCTGTTTGTCTCGTTTGTCTGCCTTTCCCTGGGAGGCCATCTGGTTTTGACTTCCAGCCATCAACAACATTGCACGAGCCTGCTCCGTACAACGCCGCGAAGCATTGACCGATTCGCACGGTGAGCTTTTTTTCATTTTATGTGACCGAACAATGCCGGTACACCTGGGCAACAAAATTCATTCAACGTTAATCTGCGGCTGAAGAAATCCTTGAAGTGGATGGCTCTTGCACATCCGCCGTATTTGCAGAAACCGGATGATAACAGCGCACACCCAGGTGGCTCCTCAACCCTTAGATGAATTTTCGGTTAATTTTTGCCGTTTCGGGCGGGGAAGGTCACTCGAATCGCTTAATATCGTCGCGCGGTATTCGGAGAACCGGCATCGTGTCAGCGCCCAGAGACATTTCTGTCATCATTCCCTTCTATAACCGTGAGCAATACATTGGGGAAACGATCAAGTCGGTTCAGGCGCAGACCCTCCAGCCGCTGGAAATTTTAATTGTGAATGACTGCTCGGCAGAGTCCCCCCGCCGATATTTGGATCGTTACAGAGATATTTGCACTGTCATCGACCTGCCCGTGAACGTTGGACTGGCGGGAGCGCGCAATGCCGGGATTCAGGCCGCCCGGGGGCGGTTCATCGCTTTTCTCGACGACGACGACCTCTGGTTACCGCGCAAACTTGAAGTTCAGCGCCGCTATCTCGACCAACACCCGGAATGCTCGGTCGTGTGCAGCGCGGTGTGGGGCTTTTTCTCACACAAACCCGACGAACTCTGGACGAGCCTAGGCTCGAAGCCGCTGACTCTCGCGCAAGCTCTGACTCACGACATCTGGGTCGTGATTCCAACCCTGATGATCCGCAGCGAGACGGTTCGCGCCGTGGGCGGTTTCGACCCCAGCTTTCGATTCAATGAAGACCGCGATTTCATCATTCGCCTCGCCGCCGCTGGCTACAAAATCGAAGGCATTCCCGAAGCGCTCGCACGAGTGCGCCGCGAGGGTCATGATCGCTTGACGGCGCAGCACGTGCGCATGTTTTATGGTCACGCCAAAGTCTGCTGGATTCACCGGGCGCTTTTCTATAGGGTCTATGGCCTGCGCGGCATTGTGAACTTCCTCTTGCAGAGTTTGCATCTTGCCACTATGGAGACGCGCTATGTCGACGGGGCAGTGCGGCGCTTGTGTCGGATCGTCGGAATCAAGTGGGAGGTCAGGCCCGGATATCATGAGCCGGTTCGATTTGCCGAAGACCAGTCTGTGGCCAACGCTGCCGCGGCCTTGCCCCTGTCCACCGCCGGAGACGATTGATGGCGGCTCAATCTGTGGCGCCCGGTACTTCTCAAAAGCCGCCCTTATGCGGAGCCGCCTGGGCAGTACGAGCCGAAACCTACGCGTCGCTTATTTACGAGCACTTGTCATCGGAAACAATCTGGCTGGACGCCGGATGTGGCTGGCGCCTTCTCGAAGACGACCTGGATCAACTGGAAGACTGGCTGGTAGACCACTGCCATTTCGTCGTCGGGATGGACGTATCGCTGGCGGCCCATCGCAACGTCAAATGGCTTGTCGGCGGATCGCTTTACGCATTGCCTTTCGCCGACGGAAGCTTTGACCTTATCACCTGCAACATGGTGGTCGAGCACCTTCACGACCCCATGAAAGCTTTTGCCGAAGTTGCCCGTTGCCTGAGTCCGGCAGGCGCATTTATCGTCCACACCCCGAATCTTCTGAACTATGGCATTTTCGGTAACGCTGTCGCGTCGCAGCTGATCCCGGAAAAGTGGCGTCTCCGCCTCGTCCACGGTACCGACGACCGAACCACCGGCGATTTTTTTCCCGTGCGCTACAAGGTCAACACCCTTAACCGCCTGATGCAACTGTTCGTTGCTTGTGGCTTCGAAATTCACAAAAAAATTGAAGTGCGCCAGCAGAGACCTTTTTTTCGCAAGACGGCGAAGCTGGAAAAGATTCTGATGAAGCTGACGCCAATCAGTTCACTTCTGATTTGCGCTCACAAGCGCGCGAACGCGTGAACCCTGCTTATTTCTGCCCGATGGTGACAGTGTCGTAAGGGCGTTCGTCCGGCAGGCGCAGAGTTTCCAGTATTTTCGTCAGGGTCTTCATTCTCCAGCCGTTGTGATCGTGGATATTGCGCAAAGCTCCGCCCGGAGCTGTTGATAAACCCGATCTCTAACGAGTCCCCGGTTAACCAAACGGGTCACGTAGGATAGCAATGAAATGTGACAGGAATTTGAATTTTCGTCGCATATCCCGCCGGAAGAAGGCACTCTGATATGAGGCCGTGAGACACTGTCAGCGGCGCAAAGCGGGCGAAAACGACTGCGCCTATGCCAGGCACGAGCTCCGGTATATCAGCACAATCGCGTCTTTGCGACGTGATAATAGCGACGCCTTACGGAAGATAGACTCCTAGTGAAGAATCCCGTCCTAATTTTGGGTTGGATCCCCCGGATTGTTGTCGCGATTGCGCGATCATTGCACGCTTATGGTGTCCCGGTGGACGTCGCCAACTCTGCCGCAGGACCCCCCATTCGGTCGCGTGCTGTCCGAGAGGTTGTCCGACTTCCCGATCCTGCCCGTTCTCCAGCCGCATTCGTGAACGAGTTGCGCCGGCTCATCCTGAGACGCGGGCATGACATGCTGATACCGACCGATGACCCGAGCCTGGCCGCGGTCGTCGAGCACTACAATGATCTGAAGGATCTTCTGCACGTCGCCTGCCCGCCTCCCGCGATCACCCGGCTTGTCCTGAACAAGGGTGCCACGCTGGAAATTGCACAGAAGCACGGCATCCGCGTGCCCAGCACAAGAATCATCTCTCACACCGCCGAGTTCGAGGAAGTGCTCCGCACTGTGAACCTTCCCTGGATTCTAAAGCCCGCAGAGAAAGAGCTGCAGGAGGAGGAGTTCAAGCGCCTCAGGATCGCAACCGCCGAGGATCTGAGGAAGAGATTTCCCCAGCCACGCGCCTTCAGCCCGAACATTCTGCTTCAGGAATACTGTCAGGGCGCGGGCGTCGGGATCGAAATGCTCATCGCCAAGGGCGAGTGTCGAGCAGTGTTTCAGCATCGTCGATTGAAAGAGTTGCCCTACGATGGAGGAGTCGCGGTCATCGCCATCGCAGAGCCGCCGGACTCCGCGCTGGTCGAGTCGTCCGTTATTTTGCTGCGTGCCTTGCAGTGGGAGGGCGTTGCGATGGTGGAGTTCAAGGTCAACCCCGGCGCCGGAGGCGCGGTTCTGATGGAAGTGAATGGGCGCTATTGGGGGACGATCGCGTTGCCGATATTGGCGGGAGTGGACTTCCCGCTTCTTCATTGGAAGCTCGTCCACGGCGAACCGTTCGACAAAGCAGCCACATCCAGGCCGGGCACGAAGTGGCGATGGACGATGGGTTACATCGCTCGGTTCCACGACGTCCTGCTCGCTGCGCCCCGCTCACCCGCCGCGCGCCGGGCCTTTTGGGACAGTCTGCTGGACTTCTCTGCCGACTTTGGCTTCGGGATTCACGATCCGATGCTGAGACCTTCTGATCCCATACTCGTTGTTAACGAATCTCTCCGAACCGTGCAACACCTGCTGGCTTCTGACCTGGGGGCGCTGCGGCGGCGTCTGCGCTTCCGTGGTCGTACCGGGTAATGGCTTTGCTCTGACTCTGGGCCACCTTTACTGACTCATTTCTTGCCGGAATCTGAGAGTGCTCAGCTTGTCTCGCGGAATCCGCAGGAACCTCGGGCTCCCCGCGTAGCGCGATGTTCGCTTGGTGCAGCACCCGCCAGGCCGGACCCGGTAGTCTCAATCGCAACCAACTCTTGGCTCGGTCAGCGGTTTCCGCCGACCGCAGCAACGCAGCGGCGGCGGTGAGAGGACGAGCCAGGCAGATTTTTCTGTAACGCCCGGGCTCGGCTGCCCATCGGCTTTTGTATTCGTCCTCACCACCGAGGAAATCGTATCTCCGGACTTTTTCCAAGATCAGCTGCTTCAGCACTTCCCCCCGGAGCACGAACCCAAGCCGGTCCGATGGCCGGGTGTGATCGTATCCCTCTTGCAATTGATAAACGGTGTCCCGATAGCGGAATGCGAATTGCACGGCGGCAATTTGGCTGTCCAGTTCGAGCGCCCAAAGCTGCAACCAACCTCGATTGAGCAGGCGCCGGCTTAAGCGTTGATAGAAATCGCGCCTTTGGGAGGAAGCGAATGATCCCAGCTTGCCGGCACTGCGCCAGCGTCCTTGATGCAGCCGGAACAGCCCATCGAGACACGAGGACAGATCTGCCTCCCGGCTGCAGCGATAGATTCTGGTCGCGTACCGCCGTTTCAACCTCTCCGTATAGCGCACAAGATTTTTTCGATCCTCAGTGGAAATTCTCTCGACGTATTGCGGCCAGGTCGCAGGCAAAGGAATCGCGGACGATTGGCTGAGGGATTGGACGCAGGTCCAATGCGCGGAGCCGGCGCATTGGGCAATACCGTTTGCCGCCGGGGAACCGATGGGTAAGGTATTGAGTTCGCAAACGTCCCACTGCCGCTTCTCCTGCCGCAGGAATTGGAACGCTGCTTCGGCGAAACGTGGCTCAAAGCCTGGCCGGACTGGCAGGTCAAGGTTGTCCGAATCGCCGCTGCCGTCTCCCATCAGCCGCAGTACCCGCAGAGGCAGCACGCCGCGAAATCGTTCCTTGGAGATAGAAAAAGGAGCCAGTCCGATCAGCTGCGAGTTTGCGTCTAACAGAGCAAGGACCAGCAGCCGGCGCTGTTCGCCGAAACTTTCCCACCAAGAGCTCAACCACTCCCACGTCGAAAATGTGCTCGAGAGCGGATACTCCTGCAACAGTTCATCCCAAGCCGCGCGCAGGCAGGTCAATTCGTCGAGGGTGCTGTAAACCTGAAGTTTCAAGTCAGAACTCAGGGAAGAGATTCCACTTCCGCGCAAACTGGCTCAACGTCGTGCACATAATCCTCGAAGCTTCCCCGCCGACGGATCAGAGAATCCCGCCCCTGCTCAACCCATACTTCCGGCGGAGTGGGATGGCTTAGGAATCCCAGCGGACTGGCGCTCCGGGCGTAGGCTCCGGATTGAAAGATTCCAATCAGATCGCCGACCTTGGCTTCGGGCAGTTGCACCCCGCGCCCGACCACATCCAGCGGAGTGCACAGCGGACCGACAACGTCCACAGCTTCTGTCGCCGGCGCATGCATTCGATTCAGAACGGCGATAGGAAAGTTGCGCTTGATGACCTGGCCCAGATTTCCTGACGCAGCCAGATGGTGATTCATGCCCCCATCCAGAATCAGATACTTCTTTCCCCGCGACTTTTTGACCTCAGTGATGCGCGCCACATACACGCCGGATTCCCCAACCAGAAAGCGGCCCGGTTCAACCATGAAATTGGTTTGGCGAAAGATGTCTTGACCTTCGATCTCGGCGAACACCGTGCCCAGGCTCTCGCCAAAGCGACTGAGATTTAGTTCGGAGTCACCGTCAAAGTAGGGAATGCCGAGCCCCCCGCCAAAATCCACCGTGTGCAGCGCGCCACCCATGTGTGCAGCGGCGCGGCGCGCAATCTCCAAGGCCTTCTTGTATTGAACAAGCAAAACTTGGTCATCGAGGATTTGCGTTCCCACAAAAAGATGAATTCCGCGGAATCTGAGCTGGGGATCGTTGGCAATGCGCTCCAGCACACCTTCCAGATTCTCCTCGTCGATGCCGAAGGGCGCCGGCTTGCCCCCCATCCGCATGGCCCCGCCCTGGCCCTCTTCGCTAGGGTTCACACGAAGCGCCACTGCCGCGGGCACGCCGAGTTTTCTGCTAATCGCGCAGATACGTTCGATCTCAAGCTCAGATTCTGCGTGGATCTCCCCGATCTCGGCGGCAATGACCGTTGCCAGTTCTTCTTCGGTCTTGCCCGGACCGGCAAAAACAATTCTGTCAGGAGAGCAGCCGGCATTCTTGGCCAGATAAAACTCTCCTGCCGAAGCGATCTCCAGCCCGCATCCCTTCCCCAGAAAAAACTTCAGCAAGGTCGCATTTGGATTCGCCTTCACAGAGTAGCTGATCGAAAACCGCCGCGGCAGTGCGTTGCGCAATGCCAGATACTTTCGCTCGACGATCTCACGATCGTAGAAAAAGAGTGGAGTTCCGTACCGGGCTGCCAGCGACGGTACAGGGAGACCGCCCACGAGTAACTGGCCCTCGGGACTCGCCTTCCAATATTCGGCAACAAATCCGGGGATGCTCATCCCAAACCTGCTCGCCGTCGCAATGACGGGTAGTCAACCTTGCCGCTGCTCGTGAGCGGGAGCTTCTCCAGGACATCAAAGCTTTTCGGGACCATATACCGTGGCAGCCTGTTTTCACAAAAGCTAAGTAGATGATTAGTGTCAACCGGCTCGCCGTCGCGGGGCACGACGAAGACTTTCACAGCCTGTCCCAGCAATTCGTCGGGAACGCCGATCGCCGCGGCGTGCCGCACCTTCCCGCTTTGAAAAACCACTTCCTCCACCTCGGTCGGGCTGATGCGAAATCCCGAAGACTTGATCATGGCGTCTCGCCGGCCGACGTAATACAGAAAACCATCTTCGTCGGTCTTCACCAGATCGCCCGAATAGCATACTCGTTCGACGTCGCCGAGCTCTGGTCGCAGCAGCGGATTCGGCCTGAGTACCCGGTTCGTCTCTTCCAAATTGCCCCAATATCCCATGGAAACCGTAGGCCCACGATGCACCAATTCTCCGACTTCTCCTGGCTTGCATCTTTGGCCGTTCTCGTCGAGCACGAGAATCTCGGTGTCTGGAATCGCTTTCCCCATGGACGTGGGCCGCCGATCCAGCTCTTCCGGCGGCAAATAGGTCGAGCGAAAAGCCTCCGTCAATCCGTACATCAGGACTATGCTCGTGTGGGGCAGCGCGGCACCCAGAGTTTTCAGTACGTTCTGGGGCATGGCTCCGCCCGTGTTGGTGATGTAGCGCAGAGCGGGCAGCGGATTTTTCTGAAGTGTCGAACTGGGTTGGGCCAGCAAACTCCAAACTGTAGGCACGCCCGCCAGTCCTGTGATTCGCTCTTGCACCAGAGTCTCGACGATCTGCTTTGCAAACACGAAATTGATCAGAACCAGCGTTCCGCCTTGCTGAAAAGCGGTCATCAGCTGGTTCAATCCGGCGTCAAAACTGAACGGGAGAACGGCTAGAATGCGGTCGGATGCGGTGATACCAAGATACGTGGAAACAATCGTCGCTCCCGCCGTCAGATTGGCATGACTGAGCATGACGCCTTTGGGCTTGCCGGTTGAGCCGGATGTATAGAGAATCGCAGCCAAGTCTTTGCTGATCCCCCAATCCTGCCAATCCTTCCCGGCGGGCGTGCGCGTCATGGTGTCGAAATCATGAAGCGGGAGCGCGGTGGCGAACGCGCGACCATCCGAGACGATGATCAAGAAACGCAGAGAGCCGATACCTTGCAACGCCGGCAGCAGCGATTCCAGGCGCGTTGCCGTGGTGATTAAGGCCGTGATGCTGCAGTCTCCGGCGATATGGGCGACCTGCTCGGGAAAAAGAACACCATTGATAGGCACAAACACGCCGCCCGCCTGCGAGGTTCCAAAAATCGAAACGACTTGGGCGATGCTCGCCTCGAGGTAGATGCCGACTCTGTCATCGCGCTGCAAACCCGCCTCTCTGAGCGCCCCCGCCAGGCCGGCGACCCGGGCGCCCACTTCACGATAGGTAAGGCGTTGCTCTCCGTGAATCAGCGCCTCACTCTCCGGGCACCGGGCAGCGCTGGTTCGCAGCAGGTGATGTACCAGGAAGTCCATATGACAGCCTTGATTCCTTGGGCTCATGCCGGATCTGCCTTTTGACGCAGGACGCGGCTGATCGCCGGCCGGATTTTGCATCCTACGGTATGTGCGAGGCTGCCGCGCGTTCCTTTGAACACAAAATGGTGATTCACGCCGTGTGCTTGGTTCGTCCACTTCATCTTCCACGGTTGATCCTGGCCGGTAATGTCGTAGCCGCGAATCCCCCGCGAAGCGCAGTCGCGCAGGATCTCGGCGATGATGAGATGGCCGGGTGCAAACTGCCTGAACTTTTCGTTATAAGTCACGATCGGCGAGTAGCATTTGTCGCGGTTGGTGAATCCAAAATGAGCGGCTAGAAGCTCGCCCTTCCACTCCAGCATGAAGAGTGAAAAATATCCAAAGCGCGCGGCGGCCTGCGCCATCTCCTCATAGAACGGGTGCGATCCATTGCGAAGAATGGCTGTGCCCGCCCGTCCCTTCCAGCCGCTAACCTCAAGCTGGTAGAAGCGGTCGAGAACCTCACGATCTGCCGTCTGCACGCGATAAAATTTGAGCTCTCCTTGCTCTGCAAGGCGATTGCGAGCCTGGCGCAGTTGGCTGCGTAGTTTCGCATTCGGCGGCATCCGGTCGAGCAGTTCAGGATCTCGGGCTACGGGAATATAGGGATTCGGCCGGTCCGGAACGCAAAGCGCCCGGAATCCGTCGGCTGCGGCCACTTCCGCGAGTTGGCTCGCTGTGCTTCCTTCCGGAGTGTCATGCAAATGCAAGACATCCCAGCCTGCCAATTGCTTGAGATAGTCCCAGGTCGCGCGCAGTGCCGCCTCGCCCTCCGGTCCCGAAGCCAGGACCGCATCAAAGCGTCCCCCGTGACAGTTCGCCGGCCCGCGAAGTTTTCGCACAGGTATCTTGTTGAAGGTGCCTTGCTCTTCGAGCAACGGCAACACCAGCCGCAGGCATCCATCAATTCTCGCGGTGATCACCCGGACGCGCGCGCCCGGCGTGAACGTACGAATATGCGCTCGAATCCACTCGGGGCGGTAAAACGGCTGGTCATCCGCCGACTCCGTGCAGAGATCCCGCCATTCGTCCGCTAGACGATCCACGACCTCGAACCCTCCTCGACACGACGTGACTTCGACTGCCGAGGTAGGAATCTCAGTCCCGCAATTCTCGGTTGCAGTCAGCATGTGTTTACAGAATCCACCAACTCATTGCGGTCTCGATCGCCCTAACCCACGCATTACATTCGCAGTTCGCCTGCCACGCAAGATGCGTCTTACCGCCGGCAGCAGCCTGTATCGGAACGTGTGAGCCGTGCTTCCCATGACCCCTTTAAAGATAAAGTGGTGATTGAGCGCGCGAGTTTCGCTCGTCCATTTCATTTTCCAATCGTCATTGGGGCCGGTGATATCGAAATCGCGAATGCCGCGCGCGGCGCAATCGCGCAGGATTTCTTGCATGACCAAGTGGCCTGGGGCGAACTGGCTGAAATTCTCATCGTAGGCAACCTTGGGCGAATAGCAGCGACCGCGATGCGTAAACGAATAATGCCCGGCCAGCAGCTGGCCATTGAGCTCCAGCATGTAGAGCGAGAAATACCCGAAGCGCGCGGCGGAGTCCGCCATCTCATCATAAAAATTCTTGGTCGCCTCGTGGCAGAGAATTGCGCTGCCTTCCTTTCCCTTCCAGCCACTGGCTTCCAGCCGGTAGAAACGCTGAAGAGCTTCACGGTCGGCGGTGGCCACACGGCGAAAAATCAGTGGACCTTGTTCCGCCAGGCGACGCCGCGCCTGGCGCAGTTGGCTGCGCAGCTTCGCATTCGGCGGCATTCGGCTCAACAGGGCCGGATCGTCGGAAACGGGCACATACGGACTGGGCCGCTCCGGCACTTGCATGGTGTGAAAGCCGTCCGCCGCCGCGGTCGCTGCCAGTTCGCTCACCGTGCTTCCTTGCGGGGTGTTGCGAAACTCGAGCAAGTCCCAGCCCTCCCGTTCTTTGAGAAACTGCCAAGCTACCCGAATCGCAGCATCGCCCTGCGGCGCCGCGGTCCGCAGCGCGTCAAAGCGCCCGCCATGGGCATTCACCGGCGCCCGCAGCTTGCGAACGGGCACACCGCCAACGGTTCCCTTTTCCTCCACCAGCGGCAACACCAGATGCAAACGACCGTCGAGCCGGACCGCAATAAGCGACACCCTGGCATCACGAGTAAACGCTCGCAGATGTGCTCGCATCCATTCCGGGCGGTAGAATGGCTCGTCATCCGTCGCTCGCTCGCACAGCTCTCGCCATTCGTCCGCCAGGCGCTCGACCGTCTCCACCCCGCCTTCGTATGCCGATACGGAAAATGAAGATTGAGCAGCCCCGAGCGCCGGATGGTCCATGGTTACGTTCATGGGAATCGCCAACTGCATGCGGAGGTGGCTTCTTCTATAGCCCCACTTCGACCTGACCAAAAGGCCAGTGCAAATCCTGCTTTAGCAGCTTGCCGCCTTGACTTTCATACGCCACGACGCGTGCGATTCTCTCTCGTGGACGAAATCCGCTACTTCGGAAAAGCGCCTCCAGTTCGCTTCGCTCCGAACAAAACGCGTACAGGGAGTGCAGATTTCGTTGGTGGCATACACTGACTGCGGCCGCCACTAGCGCAGCGCCGGTTTCCTCTAGTTGCACCCCGAACAAATCCAGAATGTGAGCGACGCCCGCCGCAGGAGCGAAAAAAAGTACCAGGAATGCCTGAAGTTCCTCGGACTTGCGGGCCACCAGCACACGGTACTCTCCTCGCTCGTCAACGCCTTCGGCCGCCGCTGGATCCTGCTGGTAGCGCCAGTCCAGCTCTTCCGGTGAACGGCTCGCCCGTACCATGCCAGAGCTTGGTACTCGCCGATCCAGCACGCGAAACTCCTCGCCAAATGCTCCTTTGTGCTCCGAAATCTCCAGACCGTGCACGAGGCGGGCCTTGCTGCGCATCCGAAGCGCCAAGTTCGAAGCGGCCACGAGAGGCTTGGTCCATGCCCGATTGCCAAGCCGCCTGTCCAAGAATTCATCGCTACGGAGGAGAAGCGTATAACGCGTCACCTCGCAGCTGGCCTTCATTCCCAGTCTCACAAACGTCGACATACCTCGGTCATGCGGAGGGCAGTCGTAACAAAATGCAAGCTCTCCAGAATCGACCGGCTCGAAGGTCGCACGCTGCAGGAGCAGGGCTGGCCCAAGGCTGCGATATGCCGGGTCAATCACGAAGTGCGTGACCTGACCGCACATCAGCGGTTTTCCATCGACGTACATGCGTCGCGGAAACAGTGAAGTCATCGCCACAGCGGCGCCATTATTGCCGTCATACGCAAACCAGCACCAGGGCGATCCCGCCGGGTTCATCTTGTAACGCCATTCGAAAACTCTCTCCTGGCTGACGCCCAGGTTTCTTTGCAAGAGGTCCAGTAGTTCCTGGCGTTCGTCGACGGGAGAAACGCGGCGAATGACCAGCTTCATTCCACCGAGACCCTTGCTTGGCCGGTCTTGGCGGTGACAAACGACGCCAGACACTGCACGCTGGCAAAGTTGTCCGGCGTCAGCTCCTCGTCGGACACTTTGATTTTGAAAGAGCGCTCAAGAAAAGTGACCAAGTCCAGCACCCCCAGCGAGTCGATGATGCCGGATCCCAGCAGCGATTGGTCGTCGGTCAGAACATTCTTGCGAGCGGCTGGAAACTTCTTCACGATGAATTCTCGGATGCGCGCGTTAGTTGTCCTCTGGTTGTCCATAAGTCGAAGGAATTTCGGTAGTGGTGCAGTTTGAATTCAACCTCCCTCGGAGACGTCATCCCGAGAGCCCGCGCTTTTCACCAGCGGGCCGAGGGATCTCCCTTGCAACGTTCGTTTGGGGGAGATCCCTTACTCCGCCTGAAAAGCGGCTCCGTTCGGGATGACGCCCTCGACGGAGACGAACGTCCGACAAAACTCAACCTACAGCACTACCGGAATGTCCATAGCCTTGACTTCCGGACGAGTTACACTCCACGGTGCAAGTTTCTGCCCGGCAGGGGTGGACCTCCGGGTGAAAAACGCAGTCGGGATCGGCGATCCCGCCGGCCGGACCGCCCGGATATCAAGGGCCGAATTATACCGAAGCCACACTACGAGAATGTTTACGCGGGGTTAATTCGTCGGCCACGTGGTGTCTGAAACAACTCGCTTAAGACACCGTCGTCGGCCATCGACTGCATGGCAAGAGCTGCAAGTAAGCTAATGAAATCCAATGACTTGCGGATCGCTCGGTGGCTGCAGTCGCAATCTCGCACCTGAGTGGCAATCACACATCTTGCCTGCCGACCGCCAGGCGCGAAAGACGGTAGCTTTCGATGATAGTGCCGATGCTGCGATAGGTGTGCAGCCTGTGCTGGAATCGCTGTCCGTTGAGGCTGAACATCCATTTGCAAAAATTCTCAGCCAGCTCGCGAAAGAGCCAGCGTGGAACGCCAAAGTAGAAAACCCCGGCATCGGGAAGCCCGGCGGTCCTGGTTAGCGATACGCCGTTGTAGTAGTACCAAGTGAGAAAGTACTTCCTTGTCGTGCGTTCTGGCGAGACCGGGTGATAGATGATCGCTTGGGGGTCGTAAACGATCTTTTCCCCTGCCCGCACCAGCCGGTCTCCAAACTCGGTGTCATCACAAGTGATCGTGTGTTTGCTGCCGCGCACCCCCAGATCGAGGCGGAAAAGCCCGTACTTGGCGAAAACTTCTTTGCGAAAAGCCGAGTTGGCTCCCAGCGGGGGATACCGAATCTCTTTGTATTGGTCTCCCAAGTCGAAATTCACCACCGCTTGCTGGTCTTTCATCTCCAGCCAGTCAGGCTTAGGCTGATTCCATGAAGGCACCACGCGTCCCGCCACGGCTGCACAATCGAACCGGTCGAAAGTATTCTTCAGGCTCGAGAGCCAGTCGGGATGCAAGATGACGTCGTCATCAGTGAAGGCGACGATGTCGCCCTGGGCAACGCGGATTCCGGCGTTCAGCGCAGCCGATCGGCCCTGGATCTTCTCGAGAACATAACGCACCGTGAAACTCGCCGCTTTCGCAAAGCTTTCGATTACTTCTCGTGTAGCATCCTTCGAATTATTGTCTACGACCAGAAGCTCCCAGCTGAGCCTGGAGGGAATGGAGAGCCCGCGGAAACTCGCCAAAGTTATTTTCAGGCTGTCGGCTCGGTTATAAGTCGCCAGAATGACGCTGATTTCGGTAGGCATTGTCAGATTGCCCGGGACTCTTTCCCCGTCAAACGGCCCGTCTGACCGGTCCCTGGACAGTTTAGAAGCGTGCCGTTTCGCGCGTCTATCCCTGCCGCGAGAATTCATCAAATTTTCATCTCTGGCTTGGGGTTCGCTCGGAATAAGCCTGCTACGATGAAGAGCTTCGTTTAGGCTACTTGCACCTGCGGTGCCGTAATCTGGCTACTACCAACAGACGAGAAAGGCATATTGAGGCAACGGATTAGGAAGGACTTGCAAAGTACGACGCTTGGTACTATGCCTTACGAATTTGAAGCTCGGGGTTTGCCTTTCTGCGCCGCTGCGGCAAGAGCACGCCACCACAGACACCAAACCGGCCCCTGTAGCTCTTTGGGTCACTCATACTCCAATCTGCTTCAGCAAAAAACGGCGGGCTGCCAATGTATGGGGAGCTTTCAGGACCTGCAGCGTGCCGCACCAACGGTAGGAGGGTAGGTGCATTCATCGCAACTGAAACCGGACGGTAAACCGAGCAATGGTTCGGCTAACGCGCCCGTCTCACCAGCCAGTTCTCTCCGACCTCGAAAGCGGGGCGTATATCTCCACAAGAAGGCGCAAATGACGATGCGCTGGCTGCCCAGCTATGCCTGGCAGAGGATTATGCGCCGCAGGCCCAACGGTCATGTTCATGTGATGATCGCCTTGGCCGATCACTTTGAGCCTTCCATCGTCCCCGACAACGGTCGTGCCCGCGCGCCCCGTGACGAACAGGAACGTCGCGTCGAGTCCTGGTGCCGGGACTACCCGCGACTGCTCGACAAGTGGCGCGACAACGACGGCCGTGCTTTCCCTCATACTTATTTCTATCCCGCCGAGCAGTACGATAAGGGTCTGCTCGATCGCCTGGCGTGCCTGTGCCACGCCGGCTGGGGGGAAGTCGAAGTCCATTTGCACCACGGCTCGGAGGCACCCGACACCGAGGAGAATACGCGTCATCAATTGCTCATTTTCCGAGATACGCTGGCATCCGATCATGGGTGTCTTTCCTATCTCGACGGAGTGGGCTCACCCCGTTACGCCTTTGTCCACGGCAACTTCGCCCTGGCGAACTCAGCCGGCGGACTTTACTGTGGCGTCAATTCGGAAATTAAGGTTCTGGCTGAGACGGGCTGCTACGCTGACATGACCTTGCCGCCGGGGCGCTTTCATCCCGCCCACATCTCCAAGATCAACTCCATTTATGAGTGTTCTCTTCCGCTTCAAAATCGGGCGGCGCACCGCCGTGGAAACGACCTGGAGGCCGGCCGTCCCCCCAAGATCTTTCCTCTCATGGTGCAAGGGCCGTTGATGTTAAGTGGTTACGACCCGCATTTTCGCCGCTCCCTCAGCATTGAGGAAGGCTCTCTGACCCAAAGGAATCCGGCCAGTCTTCATCGTTTGCAGCTCTGGAAGAAGGCGGCGATCCACGTCAAGGGTCGCCCGGAGTGGCTGTTCGTCAAGCTGCAGTGCCATGGCATGGATCCGCGGGACAAAGAGACCATGCTGGGAGCGCCGCTGCAGAATTTTCTTGAACAACTAGTCACAGGTGCAGCCGAAAGACACGAAACGCTTCATTTTGTGTGCGCCAGAGAGATGGTCAACATCATTCTCGCCGCCTGCGATGGGCGCGAGGGGGACCCTGGGGAATACCGGGACTATCGTCTGAAACGAACCGTGAGCAAACCGGTCCCGAATATGTCGGGCGAAGTTACCAGCGTCGCTCTCAAGAGCTAACCCTATGTGCGGAATCGCGGGCATCGCGGGCGACAGGAATGACAATTGGATTGACAGGCGTGTCATCCACCGGATGTGCGATACCCTCGTTCACCGCGGCCCGGATGATGAAGGATGCTTTATCCGGAACGGTGTTGGGTTGGGCATGCGCCGCCTTAGCATCATTGACTTGGCTGGAGGCCATCAGCCGGTCTTCAACGAGGATGGCACGGTCTGGGTCGTGTTTAACGGTGAAATTTACAACTTTCCCGAGCTTCGCCAGGAACTCCAACGTCGGGGTCATCATTTTTGCACCCAGACCGACACCGAAGTGATCGTTCATCTCTATGAGGATCACGGGGCAGATTGCGTTCACAAACTGCGCGGTATGTTCGCGTTCGCTTTATTCGACGAGCCCAACCGGCGTCTGTTGCTGGCACGTGATCGTTTGGGCAAGAAGCCGCTGCACTACGCTCTTGCCGGCGGTCGGCTTTTTTTTGCTTCGGAGATCAAAGCGATCTTGGCCGTCGCTCCGGAACTCGCAGCTCTCAATTCGCGAGCGCTGCTGCAGTATTTCTATTTCGGATATATCCCCGATCCCGACACGGCGTTCCTCCCAATTCAGAAGCTGCTTCCCGGTCATCTCCTCGAATTCGAAAGAGGTGCGGTTCAGCTTCGTAAGTACTGGGATCTTCCGCCCTACGGATCGTACTCACCGCCCTCTGAAGAAGAGTGCCTCGAGGAACTGGAAGCGCGGCTGGCGGAAGCCGTGCGCCTCCGGCTGGTCGCTGACGTGCCGCTGGGAGCCCTGCTGAGCGGCGGCACCGACTCTTCCACCGTTGTAGCCTTGATGGCTCGTGCCAGTTCCCGTCCGGTAAAGACGTTCTCGATTGGTTTCCGTCACACCGACTTTAATGAGGCTCCCTATGCACGCAAAGTTGCCCAAAAGTTCGCCACGAATCACCATGAACTGATCCTCGAACCCGATGTCGTGGGCACGGTCGAATCTTTGGCGCAGTCCTTGGAAGAGCCGTTCGGCGATTCTTCCATGCTGCCGACCTACTTCGTTTGCTCTCTCGCGCGCAAACATGTGACCGTCGTTTTGTCGGGAGACGGGGGCGATGAGGCTTTTGCCGGCTATGATCGCTATCGCCTCTATCTGCAGCGGCACTCTCATGAATGGATTCCGGGATGGGTGCGCCAGTGCTATCGGGAGCAGATTTATCCCCGCCTTCCCCTTGGCACGCGGGGCCGCAACTTGCTATACAGCGTCTCGCTCCCATGGCGGGAGCGCTATGTGGAAGGAATCTCGCTTGCACCCATGCAAAGGAACTTTGCCCTTCTCACCGATGAATTTCTGGCGGAATTTCAGGATGGTCCAAGTCCGCTGCATTCCATCTTTCAATATCTGCACACCTCCGAGGCGACTGATCCGCTAAGTCGCGTTCTTCATCTCGACACCAAAACCTATCTGCCTGGAGATATTCTCACCAAGGTTGACCGAATGAGCATGGCGGCGTCGCTCGAAGTCCGCGTGCCCATGATCGATCATGTGTTCCTGGAGTGGGTTACTGCTCTCGCGCCGCGTTGGAAGATGAACAAACGTGGGCAGAAGTACATCCTGATCAAGCTGGCCGAGCGCCTTGGGGTTCCTCCAGAAGTGCTGCATCGCCCCAAGCGCGGCTTTGCCCTGCCTCTAGTGCACTGGATGCGACACGAACTGAAGGATCTGGCCGTCTCGCTTCTGCTCGAGCCGCGCACGTTGCAGCGTGGTTATTTCAACGAGCGTGGCGTTCGGCAATTGCTAGACAGATTCCTGCGCGGGCACACCGACGATTGTCTCGAAATCTGGCGGTTCATGATGTTTGAACTCTGGCATCGTAACTTTCTCGCTCAACTCCCCTCGCCCGGCCAAGTGCAGGAAGCAGACTGCCTCAGAGCAGAAAAGAGGGCTGGATGAGTTCGCCGACAGAGCTCATCGAGCGCTCGCCAAGCTTCTCGCTGCCAGAACGCGGCGACGCACGCTCGGCGCCCGGCCTCTTCTTGATGACCAACAGTTTTGAGACGGGGGGCAGCGAACGCCAATTCTCGGCACTCGCGGAATCCCTGGAAACGAGCGCGTTTCGGGTGCAGCTCGGTTGTATCGCTCGCCGCGGCAATCTGCTGCCAGGCTTTCACAGTGTCAGGGAGTTCCCCGTCGGCGGCAATCTCTACGGTCCGAGATCCATCCGTGCCCGTTTGCAATTAGCCCGCTACTTGCGCACAGAGCGGATTTCGATTGCGCACGCTTTTGATCTCTACACAAATCTGACGTTGATTCCCGCTGCCCGCATGGCAAAGGTCGCAGTGGTGATTGGCAGCCAGCGACAACTGGGAGATCTTCTCAGCCCGGCAAAAAGGCGGGCGCAATCTGCCCTGCTGCGCTGGGTGGATTGCGTCGTCTGCAACTCGAAAGCGGCAGCCGCTAAGTTGATTGAACAGGGATTACCGGAGAGAAAGATCGCAATCATCGGCAACGGCCTTCCGGCCTCGGCTTTTGCCGCGACTGCACCCGCGTTGCCTCCGCATCCGTCGCTTCTCCGGGTGTGCATGATCGCGCGCATGAACACGCGGTCCAAGAATCATCGGATCTTCCTTCGCGCTGCCGCCGCGATCCGGGACAAGTCTGACGCAGTGGAGTTCGTCCTGGTAGGCGATGGTCCACTGCGGCTGGAACTTGAACGCGAAGCCGCAAGCTTGGGCCTTTCTGATTGCGTTCGCTTTCTCGGAGAGCGTCACGATGTTTCCTCTATCCTCGCTTCGGCGGATGTTTCCGTTTTGCCGTCCGCATCGGAAAGCTTGTCGAACGCCATCCTCGAGTCCATGGCCGCGGGAGTTTCCGTAGTCGCCAGCCGAGTCGGCGGAAATCCCGAACTGGTCTCATCCAATCGCGGAATTCTAACCGCTCCCGGCGACGTCCGGGATTTGGTCGCCGCGATCGAACGCCTCTTGCGTGACCCGTCGCTGCGCAACGAACTCGGCCGGAATGCACGGGAATTCGCGCAATCCAATTTCACCATCGAGTCAGTGAAAAGGCGTTACGAGAAGCTCTACACTGAATTGCTCGCCAGGAAGGCTCCGCTACGGTCCTCTCCCGTCCGGATCACGCACACTGTTCGGTCTCATCGGCTCGATGTCGCCATCGTCGCGCCTTCTCTCCACTATGTCGGCGGCCAGTCGGTTCAGGCTGCGTCCCTGTTGGCAAACTGGAAGGACGACCCGGTTGTGCAGGCGGAACTCATCGCGATCGATCCCTCTTTCCCGCGAGCCCTCAGGTGGGCAGAGTCAATCCCGGTTCTCCGCACGATTCTGCGCCAACCGTTCTATTTCACTTCACTTGGGCGCGGTCTGCGGAAGGCCAACGTCGTTCACATTTTTTCCGCGTCCTACTCGTCGTTTCTTCTAGCACCGATGCCGGCCTGGGTGATGGCGCGCATTTTAGGCAAGAAGGTGCTCATTCACTACCATAGCGGCGAGGCGCGAGATCATCTCCGCCGATCCCGTATGGCCCGGAATGTTCTCAACTCGGTTGAGGGTCTGGTCGTTCCTTCGGCGTATTTGGCGGAGGTCTTCCGTCAGTTCGGCATCGCCGCTCAAGTCGTTCCCAACACGGTGGACTGTGCTCGTTTCCGCTTTCGCGCCCGCACACCCTTGCGGCCGCACCTGATCTGCACCCGAGGGTTTCATCCCTATTATCGGGTTGATCTTGTAGTGCGCGCCTTTGCTGAAGTTCAGCGCAGGTTCCCGGATGCGCGTCTGGACCTGGTGGGACAAGGTCCACTGGAGCAGGAAATTCGTAATCTTGTCGTGGACCTTAAGCTCGTCGGAGTGAACTTTGCCGGCGTTGCAGCTCATTCGAACATCGCGGGTTTCTACCACGCTGCCGACATTTTTGTAAACGCTTCGTCGCTGGACAACATGCCGGTTTCAATCATGGAGGCATTTGCCTGCGGAACTCCCGTGGTCAGCACGGGGGCCGAAGGGATCCGGTACTTGGTCGAAAATGAGCGGACTGGCTTGCTGTCGGAGCCCGGTGATGCGAGTGCATTGGCGCACAATGTGATTCGGCTTCTGCAGGATCAGGAATTGGGATCGCGGCTCGCCCGCAATGCCTGCGACGAGTCGAAGCATTATGACTGGAGCGAAATCCGGAGTCAGTGGCTTGCAATCTATGACTCACTATCCAAGCCGGCAGGTCGAACCGAGAATCGGTCGAGCGGTGCGTAAAGTTGCGTAAAACTGTTTGTTGAAGGGCTGCAGTTCGACAGATCGCCGGCTTTTCACTGAACAGTAATATTTGCCGCCGCTAATGACGGTTAGACTTTAGAAACGGGGGATTGTCAGCTCCGCGCCAATCAGTCTTCGCCGCTTTCGTCTACGCAGGATGTGCTCTGTTTTCTGAGGAAAGGATTGAGTCTTGGATCGAAAGCAGACATTGGCGCCTGAGCCACAGGCGAACGCGGTGAAACTGGCCTCTGTGCCCAGTGCGGTCTCGGTAACCGAGACGGATCGTTCACTCGTTGATAGCGTGGTTTGGAATGCCGTCTGCGACTGGGGCAGCCAGATTCTGAGTTGGGCCTCATTCCTGGTGGTCATGCGGTTGTTGACTCCCTCCGACTTTGGTGTTGCCGGCCTGGCAGCGATCACGCTGACCTATTTGGGACAAATCACCGGATTTGGTATTCAGCGCGGCGTTGTGGCGCTGCGCGACCTAACGCGGGAACAACTGTCGCAGTTGAATTCGGTAAGCTTCGGTTTAGGCATTCTTAGTTTTCTTGTTGCGGCGGTCATCGCCAGACCACTGGCGGCATTTTTTAGAATGCCGCCTTTGGCTCCACTCGTAATCGTGGCCAGCATCTCACTTATTCCGGCAGGACTTCAAACAGTATCCACCGGACTGCTGATCAAGAACATGAGATTCCGGCTGCTTTCCGTGCTGGGCGCTGCCTCTGCCGTGGTGTCGGCCATCGTTACGCTCACCGTCGCCTATCTGGGATTTGGTTACTGGGCCTTGATTTTGGGGAACCTAGTCGGCGGGGTCGCCCGCGCCTTAGTGATCCTCTCGATAGTCCCGTGCCGACTGCGTTGGCCGCGTCTGCAATCGATCCTTGAGCCTCTGAGATTCTGTCGAAGTCTAGTCGTGTCGACGTTTGCCTTTTACTCCTACGAGCAAACGGACAACCTCGTTGTGGGTAAGGTGCTGGGGCAAGCCACCCTCGGTGCCTATGGAGCGGCGTGGGAACTGGCCAATGTTCCACTCGAGAAACTGGTTACGGTGGTCGTGACCGTCATCCCAAGTTATCTCTCGGCCGTCCAGAAACAGCCCGCAGCGCTTCGACGTTATCTCCGCGGTTTGACGGAGGTCATTTCCCTTACAGCCTTTCCGGCAACCATCGGGTTGGCCTTGGTGGCCCACGAAATTGTTCCGCTTGCCTTCGGGCATAAGTGGGACGGAATGATCGCGCCATTGGAAATACTGTCGTTTTACGCGGGTTTCCGTTCCATTGTGGCCATCCTGGCAAAAATGCTGATTGCAGTGGGCAACGCCCGCTACGTCATGTGGAACGACCTGGCAGCCCTGGTCGTGCTCCCGGTGGCCTTCTACATAGGAAGCTTTCACGGCACGGTCGGCGTGGCGTGGGGATGGGTTCTGGCGTATCCCTTAATTGCCGTGCCGCTTTATAGGAAAACCTTCCAGGCAATTGAGATGCCCGTGGCAGAGTATCTTCGCGCCGTCCGCCCGGCTCTGGAAGGAAGCATCGTCATGATCATTTGCGTGGAACTATTGCGATTTGGTCTTCATCACACCACGTCCCTCCCCCTGCGATTGAGTCTGGAGGTCTTGATAGGCGCACTCGGCTATGGCGCTGTGTTGACGTTGCTGCACCGCAAACGCATGCTGTTTCTGATAGAGGGTCTCTTCGGTCTCTGGTCGCACCGAAGTTATCCAGCGCCTGAAAGCGCTGTGTAATCGCATGAGCACAGCGAAAACCGTCCTGGCATTGCTGCTCTGCTCGCTAAGCGCCCAGCCCCAATCCCGTCAGTGTGGGCCGCCGGCTTACCGTTGCTCGCGGACGGATCAGGCTGTAACCCAAGCAGACGCAGCCCCCAAGTTGGATTTCGGCGGATCGACTGGCGCAAACACGACGCTCACAGACTCCGCGTACAACAATGTGGCGATCACACGCTGCACTGACGCCAGGACTAACCCCGAGAATCCGAATGCCAGTTACTACGTGGGGCTTGGAGGAAGTTCTGGGAAGAACATTTGGAATACCGATGACACGCTGCTGCTGTTTGGGGATACGGGCGGGGAACTCTTCCTGATGCGCTTTGATCCCAGAGCCAAGAGGTGCTCACCAGTCCTGGCCGCCTCGGCGCAACTTTTTCAGGTTCAGGCTGGAGTATTCAGCAAGACGGAGGCACGAACCTACTATGACTTTGCCTGGCCGAAAAGCTTTCAGGTTTCGCCAATCATGATTCCGACCCGGGGAGCTCCAACCGTGGGTCCTCCGATAGTGGACTTCACGCCAGCACTCTATCAGAGCAGCGTTCCCGTGTGGCCGGGAGCCGGGCAGTCCGTGGCGCTGGGAGCGGTCATCAAACCGGCGAACAACAATCCGTCGGGCTGGCTGTTTCAAGCAATCACAACCGGCTTGACGAATGGTGTAGCTGAGCCCCTGTGGGGCTCGACGGTACTTCCCAGTCAGTCCGGAAAGCACCGCGTTCACGATGGCACAGTGACGTGGGAGAACGTGGGCAATTCAACATCTTCCCTGCCTTACGTAGACGTGGGCGGTGTTGAGGACAGAGATCGTTACATCGCAGAGTCGGTCTCCTTCGATGGCGCCCAAGACACGGGCGGGTGGGCGCTGGTCTACGATCGTCAGCAGAACGTGATCTATCAGTACAACACCTGGAGCGGCATCGAGACAGACTTTTCTTATTCCGAGGGAGCCTGGATCTCAACCGTCGTCGGGAAAGCCACGAGCGATCGCCTCATATGGCATGAGAATCAGCTCGGTTTTGATGGCTTGCATTATGTGCTGGATATCGCCGTTTGCGACAGTTGCCGGCAGACAACGCCAGTAGAAGTCTGGGAACCAGGAAAAGCCGTGGTCAGCGAGATGTATCCATTCTCCGAAGGCCATTTGGTTTCGGGGAGTTCGCACATCGTGAACCAGGACGGGGAGAACGACTACTTCGCGATCCGATCGATGGCAAAACTCGGCCAATACTCCGCCCTTTGGATGCCGGCTCCGTGTACAAATACAAATCAGAGCAAGCCGCCGTATCCCCATCCACCATGCTTTCCGGTGTTTGACACCCACTTGTCGTGGAACTACAACGCTGGCGAGGACCAGGAGCCTCTGATTGGGACAGCCATCAGCGGCTCACCCACCGCAGAGGCTGTTTCGCCGTGGGAATATGAGCTGATCGGCATTCCGACTTGCGGAGCAGCGCCGCGATCCCCCTGCCCTCCGGGCTACCCGCAGGGAGTGATCTGGCGATTTGGACGAACATTTAACTTCAAGGTAAGAGGCGGTTTTTACGACTCGATTGCTTCTGGAGCGGTCTCCCAGACGGGCCGATACTACAGCCTGACCAGCGTCGGCAATGGCACAATGGGCCGATCACCAAGTGGCCAGGCGCGTTCGGATGTACTGGTGTATCAGTTGCAATGAGAGAGTCGAACAACATCACGAATTCTTGTTAGCTAGCTCGAAGAGACTGCGGGCAAGGTTTCGGATGCAGGCGGCGAGAGCGTGGTAGCATCGCCGCGTCCCTTCCTCGCCCAGATTGTAGGGATCGGTAATTTCAGCGGATCGATGGTCAGCTTCCGCGAAGGCGCTCAACAGAAACGTCTTGCCCTTTGCTTCCGGATAGCGCGATAACAGTTCCACCAGATTCTGAAAGTCCATGGCAAAGATCACGGTTGCCTGCGCGATCAAGTCAGCGCTCAACGGGCGCGCACGATGGTGGCCTAACGAAACGCCAAATTCGCGCGCCACCGCGACGGCCACTGGATGCGCTTCCCGCCCCGGAACAGTGTGGAGTCCGGCGGAAGTAACTCGAACAGCAGAGCCGGCGAAAGCAGCGCATTCCCGATTCATCAGCGCTTCGCACATGGGGCTCCGCATGATGTTTCCAAAGCACACGAACACGAACAATTGACTGCGGCTGGGTGGAGATAAGTTCGGCTTGCGCAACTTAACGCTGCTTAGAATTCGCACGCGGAGGTAGAGCAGCCGGTCTTTTCTTGGATACGCGCGATAGTTTCTCAGTTCCTGGACCAGCCGACCGGGCAGCAGCCTCTTGGCGATCGCTTTCAATTTGTCCCGTAAGCGTTCTGCTGAGGCCGAGGCCAATGGGATCGCTCGCGCTCGCATTATACAAGGCGTACAAGGCACTGATGGGTCGCATCCGAGTGATAGGCATTTCCGCGCGACCGTGAGCGCTAGCGCTCTTTGCTAGACTCTCTGCATGAAGAGGATCGCGCTTCGGCTCATGCAGAGCTGCGGTTTGTTCGCAACTGCCCGAGCTATGTCGGCCCAACTGTCGCGTATTCTCATGTACCACAACTTCCGCGGTCCGGGCGAAGATCCTGATGCCGTTTCGGTCAGCGCCCTCTACGTTCAGCTTGATTATCTGCGCCGCCATTTTTCTGTCGTACCGCTGGCGGACATCATCGCGCGCCTCGAGTCTGGCCAAAGACTGGAGAGCCATGCCATCGCGCTCACCATCGACGACGGCCGCCGCAATTGTTACGACTGGATGTTCCCACTGTTGAGAGAGTTTAGGATGCCGGCGACTTTCTTTGTCGTCAGCTCATTCATCCGCCGTGACGACTGGATTTGGACCGACAAAGTTCTGTGGTTGAGCGAGCAGCCATCCCGCCCAAGCGATCTTGCTCCCGCACAATTGGAGAACTTCTTCTGTAGGATGAACGGGCTGCGGCCTGAGGTTCGAACGAGCGTCATCGAGACAATTGCGTCCGGCATGGGTGTGCCGATTCCGCGTGAGCCTCCGTCGAAATACGCACCGTGCTCCTGGAAGGAACTGCGCGAAATGGCAGACTCCGGGCTGGTGGAGATCGGGTCGCACTCAGTCAGCCACCCCATCCTCTCAAGTATCACCGACGATGAATCCTGGCGGGAGCTGACGATGTCGCGCGAACAGATCGAAGAGGGCATGGGCCGACCGGTCCGTTTTTTCTGTTACCCGAATGGGCAACGGGGCGACTTCCGCGCTAGTCAGGTACGGCAGGTCCAGGAAGCAGGGTATTGCGGCGCCGTGGCTGCTTTCATGCGAATGGTCGACCCGGGAACCGATCCCTTTGAACTGCCTCGCATCGGTGTGGCGGGCAAGTCGGATGTGGTCAGCTTCTGCAAGTACGTGGACGGCGCCGAGCACTATCAAGTGAAACTCCAGCGTTGCCTGGGGCTCGTCTGAGTCAGCCAAGTCAACTCATTATCCTTCAACTGAATAAGGCAAGGAAGCTATCCATTAGCTCAATAATTCATCGAATTTTCATCTCCGACGTTGGACGAGCATGGGAGCATTAACGGCTCGGGGTTCAAAGCGTCCGCGCTCACAGGGGGGCGCTCGAGAAGTGGAAGTTCTTTGGAAATGGTCGAACCACAAATCTCGTCAGCTAAACCACAGGCCAGCACCGCCCCGCAGAGCGCTGCGTTCTTTTGCCTCAGCGCGTTCTACTTTGTATACTCCGCGCGCCCCGAAGACTGGGTACCCTTGATAAGCACCATTCCCTTGGCCAAAATTACCGCCATCCTCACGCTTCTTGCGGCATTCCTTAGCGCGGGCAAGACCCCCCGAAAGATGAAGGACCTGCCGAAAGAGGCTTTTTATCTGTTGCTCTTAATCGCCATTATGTTTTTTTCATCCCTGCTGTCGCCGGTGTGGAAGGGCGGAGCTTTTTGGGACACGGTTGATTTTGCCAAGGTGAGCATTGCCTGGGTGTTGACCTTCCTGCTGGTCACAACCCTGTCGCGTTTCCGGCGCATCGTCTTCATTCAAGCCGCTTCCGTTACGGTGATTTCCGTTGTTGCCATCCTCAAGGGCCACTCCGAGCAGCGCCTCGGCGGCGTGATCGGGGGCATCTACTCCAATCCCAACGATCTGGCCCTAGCCATCGTTTTATCACTTCCGTTTTGTCTGGCCTTCTTTCTCACGGCGAAGAATGGTCTCCGGAAAATTGCCTGGATCCTCAGCATCGTCGTGATGATGGCCGCCCTATTCATGACCGGATCGCGCTCGGGTTTTATCGATCTGGTCGCTGCCGGAATCGTAGGTCTTTGGCATTTTGGGATTAAGGGAAAGCGTCTTTCCTTGATCGCAGGCGCAGTCCTGATAGCCGTGCTTGCGTTCCTTTTCCTCGGCAATACCGTGACGCAGCGTTTCTTCTCGATCGGTGATTCCACGAACACGCAGATTGATGAGGCCCGCGCCTCCTACGAAGATCGAAAGCTGATTATGGAGAAATCGCTCGAGGCCATCGCGCGATATCCGGTTCTTGGCCTCGGCACCAACTGTCTGCAGACTTACTCGGGCATGTGGAGAGAGGTCCACATGGCCTATTTGCAGATGGCTGCCGAGAGCGGCATTCCGGCTTTAGTTCTTTACCTCATGTATTTCTACTGCGGCTTCCGCAATCTCCGGCGGATTCGGCGGGCTCAACCCGATGCTGAAACGCTTGTTTTTGCCGGAGCGCTGCACAGTTCGCTGATTGGTTTTGTTGTCGGCGCCTGTTTTGCTCCCGTCGCCTATCACTATTTCCCCTATTTCGCGGTTTGCTATACGGCGGTCCTGGCCGCGATGGTGGCGGAACATCAACCGGCAGCCGCATCGAACCTGCGGTTCTCTGCCTCGCCGCAGCTTCGGTTCGCCAGCACCTACGGCGTGCAGGGTAACTCGCGCGCATTTCCGTCCCGCTGAGTCTGTGCTCGTGTGCTTACTCCCGACTTGGAAATCGCTGAAAAAGGAACGGACAGAATCGGCAAGAACCGTGTCTTCCACCGCTGGTTTTTGCGCCGTCTAGCGCCACCCCCAGTATGATGCCAGGCTACGAGTCGTTGCTGGAGCGAATTTCAAACCCAACAAAACCAAGCTTAATTTCGGCATGCGCAGGTATTCGTTGGCTTCAGAAATGCACTCTTTGGCCTTACCGAAGTCGCGTTTGTGCATCTGCATCTTGCCCTCTTCCCACAAGTACAGGGCCTTCATCTTGGCGGCACGGCTTCGCACCAGGGCAGCTTGTTCTTCATTCAGCGGCAGCGTCCGGCCCAACTTGTCCAGAATCATCCAGCATGTTTTCACCATCTTGACATTCGATTGCCCGAGCGAACCGGGCCGCGCGCCGGCTAGCCTGCCCTGCACGCGTGTGGTGTAAGCGATCTTGCCGCCGTGAAAAGCCGTGCGCAGCCACATATCGTAGTCGTCGCAACGCTCCAGGGTCTCATCGAACAAGCCCGCCCGCACAATCGCGCGTTTTCGGGCCACCACCGTCGAAACCGGAATCTGGCATCGCTCTACCACGAGTGCGTCGAACGTCGCTTCCCCCTCGGAAGGACATCCCTGCATGAATGGCCATTTCCGGTTCTGCGCAACGACCATGCAATCGGAGTAGACCAGGTCAAGTCTCGGTTCGTCGTCGAACAGCTTCATCTGCCACGAGAGATGTTCGGGATACCAGGCATCGTCGCTATCCAGAAATGCGAGAAACTCCCCTCGCGCGTATTGAATCGCCGTGTTTCTGGCGCCGGCCGCCCGCTTGTTCCCCTGTTTGATATAGACAATGCGCGATAGGTAAGGCTGCAAAACACTCTCCAATTTGACCGTGTCGGGCGAGCCGTCGTTGACGACGATAATCTCGAAATCTCTATACGTTTGAGCGAACACCGAATCGAGGCAGCCTTCGATCAGGTCGGCCGTGTTGTAGGAAGGGATCACGACCGTCACTCTGGGCGTGCCCGATTGAATAGTCGTCCCAGTGTTCATAAGGTCAGGTTGTGAGGACGGTTTCGCGCTCTCCTGCCAGGATATGATTTACCGCTTCTACGCCCATCATGACGGAATGATCCATATTCCCGATCTCATAACGCCATGCACCGAACCTTCCGCGCGAGTAGATATCCCGCGCCATTAATGCCGGTTGCAGAAGGTTGAGCGCCGCATCACGGTCCAGCGTCGGAATTGGATAGGAGTAGGCCACCATATTGTGATAGCGCGAGACGATCCGCTCACGATCCGATTCTTCGATCATTTGGGCACGGACCAGACCGGAGATCACTTGATCCGTGATCGCTTCAGGGTCGGGCGCTTCTCCCGGCGCGAACGACACTTCACACAGCAGCGAACTATAGCGCTCGGTATCTCCGTTGGGCACGTTGAACGGTGAATAGTGCGAAAAGTACGTCGCGCGATAGCACGGCAAATCGCGGTCGGCAAAATAAATCCAGCATCTGCCGGTTTCGATCTTCTTTTCCAGGCCGAGACCAATCACCAGGAGATTGTTGTGCTTGAGCTGCGCGGCGGCTTCGGCTATGCCCTCGTCCGCCGGTCTGAGCACCTGAACGAGCAGATCCAGGGGCGCGGTCGAAACCAGATAGTCATAGCTGTCGCCGCTGCCGTCGGCAAATGAGATTCTTTTTCTCCTCCAATCCACCTCCGCCAGTTTCCTGCCTTCGCAGATCCGCGAAGGGAACCAACCGGCCATGCGCCGGTAAATTTCTCCGGTGCCTCCATGCAGAGGAAATCGAAATCGGTTGTTCGGTCCCCAGGCGGCGTCGTCGCGCTCGTACAACACATTTTCCAGAAGCCGTTTGAAATCCACTACCGACACGCGCTCTGCCATCCACGATTTGGACATTTGTTCGAGTGGAAATGCCCACACCTTGGAGTTGTAGGGGAACATGAATTCTTCCGCGATTCCCTCCCCGAATGTGGCCAGGATCCAGTCGCGAAAATTGCGGCAATCACCAGGTTTCCCGTGCAACGCGGCCCGTGCGGCTCCCAGCAGGCAGGCCACCTGCGACGATTTCGGCAAGTAGCGGAGATTATTCTGAAAAGGATACGGAATCCATGCGCCCTGCCTGACGATCCAGCTTTCCCGTACTAAATGATTTTCCTCGGTGCCAAGCATGCGATCCACGAGCCGGTCAAAGTACGGGTAGTGGGAAAAAATGACGTGCCCGCCTTCATCCCAGACAAAGCCGTGCGCATCGACATGCGAGCAGGAATGCCCGCCCACGTAATCAGACTTCTCGTACAGGACCCAGTTGTCGTAGCCCAGCTCGTGAAGCCGATAAGCGGCTCCCAATCCCGTGGGACCTGCTCCAATGATCACAATTCTCTTCCTGTCAGGCATTCGAGATGCTCGGTCTTTGACTGGGTGATGTTTTCGCTGGAACCGACCCGGGAACTTCACATGGCGGCAGCGAGCGGACGGTCGCTATAATCCGGCCGCCATGCCTCCACTGTGCGTTGCAGGATGTCCTCAAAGCGCTTCGCTACGCGCGTCCAGCTGTGCTGAACGGCGCACGCGACGCCGGCCTGCTCGTACTTGCGTCGCGTCGCGCCATCTCGCAGCAAGCGGCAAATCGCGCCGGCGAAATTGGCGGGGTCGTCGGCCAGAATAAGATCGCGGCCATTTTGCACGTCTAATCCCTCCGCGCCAATGGTGGTCGAAACCACGGCCTTTCCTCTTGCCATCGCCTCGAAAATCTTGAGCCGCGTCCCTCCCCCAATCCGCAATGGAACCACCATCACGGTTGCATCGCGGACGTAGTCTTCAACGGAAGCGACCGCGCCCGTCACCTCCACCGACGCGGAAGCCAGCCGTTTCACCTGCGCTGCCGGGTTTCGACCCACGATTTGGAAAATGACCTGGGGAAATTCGTTCCGCACCCGTGGAAAAATCTCTCTGCAGAAAAACTCGACACCGTCAATGTTCGGTTCCCAGTCCATGGACCCGGTGAAGACAATCTTTGCCGGGCTAGCTTCGGCCGCTGCCGGCATCGCCGGGGGAGTATCCGCGCCCGTTGGAACCACGCTGATCGCGCTGTTGGGGCTCATCTCGAGCATCCATTGCTGATCGCGCTCCGAGACAGCAACCACGTGATCGAACCGGGCGAGCGCCGCGCTCTCGTAACGCTTCATTTTGGCCGCTTCAATCCGGTATACGAGGCGCTTCGCCGGATTCTTTTCCCTGGATGCCATCCTTTGCCACAAAACCGTCTCCACGTTGTGCTGGAAAAGAATCACGGGAGTTTGCAGGCCGTCGCCGAAGTTTGACGATGCAGCCAGGAAATCACAAACCGCGATGTCGAAGCGCCGTGCTCCGAGTAGCGCGGTCACGAGATTCCTAACTTCGCCGTGGGCAAACTTGGTCACCGCAAACGGAGCGCTCTTAGACAATCGGCGAAGATAATAAACCGATTCCCCAACAACGCTTGCGTCTGGCATGCCCGTGCAGATGCTATGCGCCCCCGGCAGCTCAGCCTGGATCGCCGCCTCATACTCCAGATCGCGTTTCCCGTTGTAGTAGGAAAGCAGGCTGACGGTGTGCCCTCGTTCGAGTTCTTTGAGGATTCGGTAGGAACGAATCTTGCCGCCGGTGTCGACCGGCAGCAGCTTGCCCGCCTTGACCCACAGAATTCTCACGCCGGTGATTTTACAAGTAATTCGCGCGAAGCCGTGGCCGCTGCAAGACTCCCAGGTTGCAAGATCTTTCACTCGGTTGCAAGCAAAACCAGGCAGACAGAGCAAGCTAACAGTCGGAACGGTTTCTAAGGTTACACCAATGTGAATCGTGGGTTAAAACCCTGGCAAAACAACATTGACGCGCCCTCGCTATTGTCGACAAGCGCTTGACACCACTCCCGCAGGGAGGGGAAAATTTCTGCGTCGGCGTGCCTATCTCAAGCTGCCCCACTCCCAGGACAGAAGCAGATGAAGCTCATAGAAGCGCTTAGGCTGTCTCATCTGGGGGCAAACCGAGATGCCGAACCCTACGCACTCTTCCTGGCATGCAGCTTTTCTCCAATGCATTTCGAAACCTTCGTCGCTGCCCATCTTGCCGAGGCCTTACCCGGGCGCCGGATCGCGGTAAGTCATGGCAGGTTCGGCGATCTTATCAACAATCTTGAGCTCGCCGCCGAAGAGAGCGCGCAAAATCTTCTGGTGGCGATCGAATGGTCCGACTTCGACCCGCGACTTTCGATTCGCTCTCTGGGTGGTTGGTCTGATCCTGAGCGGATTGTCGAAAGTGCTGAGCAGGCCGCTGATCGCCTCAAGCGTACTCTTTCGCTGTTCCCCGTTCCGATGGTGATTTCCTTCCCGACCCTTCCGCTTCCTCCCGTATTTCACGCCCGGTCCCTCCTGCTTGGCGAAGCGGAAAGCCGCCTCCGCCAACTGATTGCGGAACTGGCCAGGTGGTCTGCGTGCCAGGCTCACATGAGCGTGATCAACCCCGATGAGCTCGCTGGATCGTCGCCCCTTGTGCATCGTTGGGATATAAAGAATGATCTTTCGGCCGGATTTCCATACAGCCTTGCGCATGCCGATGCACTTGCCGCCGTGTGTGTGCGCGCCTTGCTTCCGGCTCCGCGGCGAAAAGGGATCATCACCGATCTCGACGATACCCTGTGGCGAGGCATCGTGGGAGAAGTGGGACCGGAGAATGTCACCTGGTCCCTGGAGCACGGCAGCCAGATTCACGGTCTTTATCAGCAGACGCTTGGAGCACTGGCGGAAACGGGTGTACTTGTCGCCATTGCCTCAAAAAATGATCCGGCCATCGTTTCCCAGGCTCTGCGGCGACCCGATCTCGCACTCCATCCCGAAGTTCTTTTCCCCGTGGACGCGCATTGGGGCCCGAAGTCCGAGTCCGTGGCTCGCATCCTCCGCGCCTGGAACATCGGCCCAGTCGACGCAGTTTTCATCGACGACAGTCCGCTTGAGATCGCCGAGGTGCAGTCGGCGTTTCCAGAACTCGAAGGCCGTCTTTTTCCCAAGGATGATCCGGCTGCCGCTATTGGGCTGCTGCGCTGGCTGCGCGATGAGTTCGCACGCGAATCCGCCAGCCCTGAAGACAAGGTTCGGCGGCACAGCCTCGAACAGAACCTGGTTTTCCAAGCCCAGAGCCGGCGCACCGATACTGAAGCCTTCCTGCAATCGCTTGAAGCCAAGACCACCGTCCAGGGCGCCACCCGCACTGCGGATCGGGCTTTCGAGCTGGTTAACAAAACCAATCAATTCAGCATCAATGGCGCGCGCTACACGGAGGATCGCTGGCGGGCTTGCGCGCAACGCCCCGACGATTTCGTTTTGACGGTTGCCTACCAGGATCGCTTTGGACCTCTGGGAACGATTGCCATGATGGCCGGCCATGTCTGCGAACAAACCATATATCTGGAAGACTGGGTGATCTCGTGCCGTGCATTTTCGCGGCGAGTCGAATACCGCTGCCTCGCGTCCTTATTTCGCCGCTTCAACAAGGATACGGTCAGCATCGCGTTTCGCCCGACGGCGCGTAACGGTCCCGCACAGGAACTGCTCAGATTGTTCTTTCAAAACCTTCCGGGCAACGGCGGCGCCACGCTGCATTTGACTCGCGACCGGTTTGAAAGGAGTTGCCCCACGCTTTATGATCACGTCCATGATGCCGCCTGACATAATCGAGCAGCGGCTCACCAGCTGCTTTCAAGCGGTCTTTCCGCTTCTCGATCAGAGCGAGATCGGCTCCGCCGCTCCTGAAACCGTCGAGCCTTGGGATTCCATCGCCACCGTCCGGCTTGCGGCGGTTATCGAGGAAGAATTTGGAGTTGCGCTCGAAATGGACGGCAATTTGTCGTTCCGCGAAATTCTTTATTATCTGAGGCAGCGTCTTGCTGTGGCCTGACGGCAGGCAGTTCGCATTCACCATTTTCGACGATCCTGACGGCCAGACCATCGAGGCGAGCACCACGGTTTACTCGTTCCTCTCGGATCTCGGATTGCGCACTACGATCGGCGTTTGGCCGCTGGCCGCCGATTTGAAGCTGCGCTCGGATGAAGGAATGACTTGCGCGAATCAGGAGTATCTCGACTGGATTCTCGAATTGCAGTCGCGCGGCTTCGAGGTCGGCTTTCATAATGCGACTTCTCATTCTTCGACGCGGGAACAAACGGAAAGTGCACTGGCGCAGTTTGAGAACCTGTTCGGCGGACCTCCGAAGACGATGTCCAACCATTATCATTGTCGGGAAGCGCTGTATTGGGGCGAGGATCGGCTCTCCGGGTTTCCGCGAAGGCTGTACAACATGGCCACGCGCGGCCGGAATCGTAACGCTTCCTTTGGACATCGGCCCGGCCATCCTATGTTTTGGGGAGATCTCGCCAAAGAGAAAATTCGCTACTGCCGCAATTTCGTGTTTGGTGACATCAATACCCTGAGACAATGTCCCACCATGCCCTATCACGATCCTGCTCGCCAGTTCGTGAATTACTGGTATGCATCGAGTGAAGGCGCAAACATTCGCTCCTGCTTGAATCGCATCGGCGAGCATGATCAGGATCGCCTGGAGGAAGAAGGAGGCGCCTGCATTCTCTACGTTCATTTTGGACATGGCTTCCGGGAGCATGGACAGATCAACCCGCGATTTCGCCAGCTTATGCAGCGCCTTGCGGCCAAGCGAGGATGGTTTGTTCCGGTTGCGAACCTGCTCGACTACCTGCTGGCACAACGAAGAGACGTTGTGATCAAACCTCAACAGCGATCCGCGATGGAACGCCGCTGGTTGTTGCACAAATTTCGTCACGGTTCGGAGTAACGTGGCTCTCCGCCTTGAACTCTGCTCGCCCGCGCACCTTGACCAAGTGCGCCGCTTCAACGCGCGATTGCGCCAAGGCAACGTCGATCCCGCATTTCTGCTCCCCGAAAACGCGCCTCCTCAATTCCCGGCCGAACCCCTGGAGGCGAAGCCGAGCGTCCCTTTCGCCAAGCGGCAGTTTCTACTTCTTGACCAGGATAGTGTTCGCGGGGGCTTTCTGCTTCAGGAGCAGCACTGTCAGATCGAGGGCGAGACACACTGGTGTGCCAACATCCAAATGCCTGTCTCGGAAGGGCTGGTAGATCGCAAGTTTTCTTACGTGGCACCGGGCATGCTTCAACTTCTCCTGCGCCATCGGCCGTTGCTCTTCGCGGTTGGCATGGGCAGTCTGGAAGCTCCGTTCGCGAAATTTCTCTCCGCGATGAAATGGCGTGTTGCACTCGTCCCTTTTCGCTTTTACGTCTTGCAGCCAGCCCGTTTCTTGCGCGAGATTCAGCCTCTTCACTCCACCAGAGGACGGAGTCTGATCGCAAACCTCGCAGCTAGGAGCGGCTTGGGGACTTCCGCCATTCTGGCCCTGCAACGTGCTCGTACGCGGTCCACATCCGACTTAACTTCTGCTCCAATTCACCAATGGGACAATCAGACCTCGTCCCTCTGGTCGCGCTATCGCGCAGAGGTCTCTTTCGCCGCCGTTCGGGATGCGGCCAGCTTGCCGTTCTTTCTCGGCATCGCGGATTCCCGCTTTTCGGTGTACCGTTTGGCCGATCGGGCGGGCAACACTCGCGGCTGGACTGTTCTGCAAGTAACTTCCTTGCGCCAGAGCAAGTACTTTGGATCTTTGCGTGTAGCCACACTGCTCGATGCTGTCTGCGAATCCGGGTTCGAATGCGCCGCAGTGCAAGCAGCCCTGGCACGTGCGCGCGATCACGGTGCGGATCTGATGGTAACGAATCAGCAGCATCGCGCATGGCTTACCGCTTGCAACCGGAGCGGTTTCTGGAAGGGACCTTCGAACTACGTTCTCGCTCTCTCGCCGGAACTGACGCGGCGAATCAGTTCCGGCGATCCCGAGTTTACGCGTGTGCATCTTTCGCGTGCGGATGGCGATGGGCGCTTGAATCTTTGATCACCGTTTCGCAGAGGCCGTCATTTCGAACCGCTGGATTGTTTCAGAATTATGAACGCTCGATGACAATGCGGTTAAAACTCCGCCGATACTTCGGTCGACGTTAATCGACGGCGCCATGAGAGAATAACTGCTCGCGCGGCATGCCAGATGGTTATTGCCTTGAATTCTCTTCGGCGTCCGCTATCACGTTATGGTTTCATTTTGGAGATTTTGATGACATGTTGTCCTTCCCTTCGTCTGGCTCTGCTTCTTGTGCTCGCGCTTTTCGCCGTTGCATGTTCGCAGGACCCGAACGCGCGCAAGCAGAAATACTTGGAGAGTGGTGAGCGCTATTTCAACAAGGGCAAGTACCGCGAGGCTGTGATTCAGTTCGCCAACTCCATTCAGATCGACTCGCAGTTTGGTGAAGCTCACTATCGACTGGCCAAAACTCAGTTGAAGTTGCAGCAGTGGGGCCTGGCCTATCAGGAACTCACGCGCGTTCTCGAACTGCAGCCCGGCAACGATGTTGCCCGCCTCGATCTCGCCAATCTGCTGATCGCCGCCCGTGATTACAAACAGGCTCAAGAGCAGACCGGCGTCCTGCTCAAGCAGGAGCCGAACAATCCCCAGGTTCACGCCGCAGTCGCCCGGTTGCTGGATGGAGAGGAGAACTTTCCGGGCGCGATCGAGGAGGCCCAGAAAGCAATCACTTTGGCTCCCGATCAATGGGAACCCTATCTAACCCTGGCGCGGATCCAGACCGAGACCAACCAGCCTGACGAGGCAGAAGTTAGCTTTCAGAAGGCCGCGGCCTTTGGACCGAAGGTCACCGAAGCGCAGTTGGCCTTGGGAGACTACTACTTGTCGCGTGCTCGCTTCACGGAAGCAGAGCAGCAATTTCGGCATGCAATGGATGTCAACCCCTCTAGCCCCGAGCCCTGTGCAGAACTGGTTCGCCTTTACATGACTCAGCACAAGACAGATGAAGCCGTGAGTTTCCTCAAACAGACCGTTCGCAGGTTTTCGGGCGATTCTGTTGGATATCGGATGCTGGGCGACTTCTATTATGCTGCCGGAGATCTTGACCATGCGATCGCCGAATACGAATCGCTCTACCGCGACCATCCCCAAGACATCCAGGTCAAGAAAAACTACATTCAGCTTCTGATTTTGAAGAATCGCCTCGACGATGCCCGAAAGCTGAACGACGAGATACTCTCTGTCGCTCCGAACGACGTAGACGCCATTCTCGATCGCGGGCAGATTCAAATTCGCGCCGGGCATTCCGACAAAGCCATCGAGAATCTGCGCACTGCGATCAACCTTGAGCCCAATAGCGGCCCCGCTCACTACTATTTGGGAGTTGCTCTGGACGCCAATGGCGATCTGCAGCAGGCGAACAGCGAATTGCAAACCGCGGTGCGGTTGCGTCCCGACTTGCATGACGCATACCGAACGCTCGCCGCCATCGCGATGCGTCAGGGAGACGCCGGCGAACTGGATGACGCGGCATCGCACATGATTGCTCTGCGACCGGACTTGCCCGACGGCTATCTCGATCGCGCCATTTCCGAAATCAATCGCAAGCGCTTCGCCCCAGCCGAAGAAGATATCGAAAAGACGAAGGATCTCGCGCCACAAAACCCCGCAACTTACATCCAACTCGGCAATCTCAGGCTTGCCCAGCGCCAGTTCGCTGAAGCGGGCAAATCCTATCAGGAAGCGCTCGAGCGGGACCCCAGCTCCCTCGATGCGCTGGGCGGACTGATGAATGTCTACTTGGAGCAGAACCAGCCCGACAAAGCGGTGGGCGCGGCCGAGGCTCAGATCGCCAAAATGCCCAACAATAGCGCCTTTTACGATCTTCTGGGAACCGTCCTTTTCAATAACAAAGGCGACTTCAACGGCGCGGAAGCAGCCTTAGAGAAAGCGGCAGTCCTTGACCAAAACAATGCTGATGCGCTTCTGAAACTCGGGGAACTGCAGGCGGCGAAAGGCTCAACCGATCAGGCAATTGCTACTTACCTGAATTCCGTCAAGGCTCATCCCAATGAAGCCAGCTTCTACATTCTCCTCGGCGAGCTCTATGAGTCCGAAAAGGCTTGGGACAAGGCCAAAGAAATGTACCAGAAGGCACTGGACCTCCGACCGGGAAATCCCGTCGCCTCCAACAATCTGGCCTATGTTTTGTTGCAGACGGGTGGAAATCTCGATGTGGCCCTCGATCTCGCGCAGACCGCTCGGCGAGGCATGGTAGACTCTCCCAACGCCGCCGACACTCTGGGCTGGGTCTACTATCAGAAGGGCGCTTTCAAGTCCGCGATTGATTTGTTTCAGGAGGCCTTGAGGATCGGGCAGAAAGCCCGAGGCTCCGAGAACCCGACGATCCACTATCATTTGGCTTTGGCTTACGCGAAGACCCGTCAGCCTGCCTTGGCCAAAGAGCAGTTTCAACGCGTGCTCAAGATCAACCCGAACTACAGTGATGCGGCAGCGGTGAGGAAGGAACTTGCGCAATTGACGGTCGAACCGCGCCAACAGTAACTTGCTGACCCGGTTCACTTCCTCAAACAACTACGACGAGTCGGTTCTGCAAGGGCCTGACACTACGCCATTTTTAACCCAGCCGTAACAATCAGACCTCCTGCCTCGACTAAACTGATGAGTCTTTTCTTAACCTGATCTCTCAACCGAACAGGCGGAAGTTGCCTGCGACTCAGGGCTCGCGTCATCACTTGGAAGGGAAACGAATCATGAAGATGCGTACCATCTTGATGGCACTGTTTCTGGTCTTTACTGTGGCGTGCGGCGGGAGCAAGCAATTGACGAACCCACCCGTCTCCGGTTCCTATGAATTTGCAGTGACCTCGAATGTCACCGGCGGCGTGACCCTGGTGGAGGCCGACCTCGCGGCGAGTGGAAGCCAGAGCAGCGCAAGCGGACCCAGTCAGGTACAGATTCTTACTCTCGAGAAAAAGACCTGGTATGTGAATGGAGTCTGCGCCGGTTCGACTCCCGGACAGAATAGCCTTGCTGCGAACGTGAGCGGGGATAACATCTCGCTCACTTTCAATGAAGGTGGCTATGAGTTGCCTGGTCAGGGAGTGCTTAGCGGTTCGACCATCACGGGCAACTATTCCCTCACCAACAGTACATGCCCAGATCTGGTTGGGGAGGTAGGCTATCCTTCGGGTTATGATTCGGGTGGCTTTCTCGGCAATCAGGTTCCTGCTCTGACCGGTACATTTGTCGGGACGTTGAATCTGCCTGACGGAACTGACAACGCCGTTCTTACCCTAACCGAAAACTCCGATTATTCCCTGACCGTTAGCGCGCAGTTGACTGGAAACCTCGACGACGGCACTTTTCCTCTCACCGGATCAGCCGTGGGCAACGTTATGTTCGTTGCCGGTCCGGTAAACGGCCAGAACTTGTCCTTGCTGGGGTACTTTGACAGGGTTGGTGCCTATACCGGCATGCCCAATTCGCTTTTGGTATTTGATTACGGCACACTGGCGAATGCTGGGCTGCTGCTTGCGAAATAGCCGGTCTCTTTCGGAAAACGACGGTCGGCGCGTTTTCGTCCGAAGGAGTTTTCCTCGCCAGAGGGCAAGGCGGCGCGAATGGGACTGACCTCGGCACAGCCTCGTCGCTTCCTTCCCGCGCCCTCTACAGAGGCGCTCCGGTTCAACCTCTAACGCGGTAAAGTGTTAGTTGGTCAAGTTCGATCATGCAACCAGCCATACCCGCCAACTTCGCGGCCTCGCTGGTGGGCAACAATGCCGACTGAAAAGTGGAACACGATCTACGAACGCCTCAGGCAAATGGATCGGGGCGAGATCCTTGACCGCGGCCGCCAGGCGTTGGCCAAGCGTTCCGACGCCCTACTGGGCTGGCTGGGATTTGACTTCGCAAAGGATGCGCGAAGATCCAGACCGGGCACAAGGGGCAACTTCTTTTTCGCACTGGAGTCGGTGGAATCGATTCTGTCGCTGATTCGGCAGCGGCTTCCTGGCCGGGTGGAGCAAATTATTCAAGAGGCGGAGCAAATCTGCCAGCATCGCTTCGGCTTACTCGGTTATAAGGCACTCGATTATGGGAGTCCTTTTGGTTGGAGCATCGACTGGCACTGCGATGTAGTTCACGGAAAGCACTCTCCCAGGAAGGCTTTTTACCGGATTCGCTATCTCGACTATGAGGAGTGCGGCGATAGCAAAATTATCTGGGAATTGAATCGCCATCAGCACCTGGTGACCCTTGCGAAGGCCTATCGCCTCACAAACGACAGGCGCTATGTCGACGAAATCCTCCGGCAGAAGCGCCACTGGCAGGCCGAGAATCCTTATCCGTTCGGGATCAATTGGGCCAGCAGTTTGGAAGTTGCCTTTCGCAGCTTGTCATGGCTTTGGACTTATTATCTGCTGCAGGGATCTCCCGGCGTTCCCGCTCTTCACGATGAATGGCTGCGAGGCCTAGCGCTGCACGGCCGTCATATCGAGCGCTATCTCTCTACTTATTTTTCCCCGAACACGCATTTGCTGGGAGAGGGCGTGGCACTGTTTTTCTTAGGAGTCTTGTGCCCAGAGCTGGTTGCGGCCGAGCGTTGGAAATCTTTAGGCTGGGAAATCGTTTTGCGCGAGTCGGAACGGCAGATTCGCGGCGATGGATTTCATTTCGAGCAATCGACTTACTACCACGTGTACGCGCTGGATTTCTTTCTGCACGCTGCGGTGCTGGCTGCCGTCAACGGCATCGCGGCGCCAAAAGTTCTTGAAGACAGGATCGAGAAGATGCTGGCCGCACTGTGCCTGCTGGGCCGGGATGGGCCTCCGCCGCGATTCGGCGATGACGATGGCGGCAGATTGTTCGACCCGCGCCGCAATCGCGCAGAGCATCTTTTGGATCCGCTCGCCACGGGCGCCATCTTGTTTCATCGTGGAGACTTCAAGGGGGCTGTCCCTTCGCTCCCCGAAGAGACTTTATGGTTGCTGGGCGAAGAGGGAGTAAGGCAGTGGGATCAACTAGAGGGGACCGCGCCCAAGTGCGAATCGGCTGCCTTGTTGGAAGCAGGCTACTACCTGCTCGCGACCGAGCGGACACAACTGTTCGTGGATGCCGGCCTGCTGGGCGCTCTGAGTGGAGGTCACGGACACGCAGACGCACTCAGCATTTGCCTGCAGAGTCATGGCCACTCTTTGCTGATTGATCCTGGGACTGCCGAATACGTGGGTCCAGGTGGCGATCGCGATTTCTTTCGCGGGACCGAAATGCACAACACACTGCGGGTGGATGGCATGAACCAGGCAGAAACCGCTGGCGTTTTTTCTTGGCGAAGGCTCGCCCAGTCGAAGGTCGAGCACTGGGTCCAGGGTCACAGCTTCGAAATGCTGGTCGCCAGTCAGGATGGATATCAGCGCCTCGATCAACCAGTGACGCATCGGCGGTGGGTGATTTCGCTTAAGAACGGAGTGTATGTGGTGCGTGATGTGGTGGAGGGCGCTGGCAAGCACCCAATCGAGATCGCATGGCATTTCAGGGACGATCTGGATGAACGGGAAGGCGTTTTTCGCGCGAAAGGCGCTGCTTGCGGATTGGCAATTCTCCCGGCGCAGAAGGATTGGAAAAAAGAAATCCGCCGGAAAGCATGTTCGCCTGTCTACGGAGAGAAGGCGCCGATGACGACGCTGATATTCGACGCCGACATCATATTACCTGCTGATTTTGCGGTTGTGTTGGTGACTTCGGAAAATGCTGGTCTTCCGGCCGGATCGTTTGACCGAATCGATCTCGATCTCGAGTCGAACGTTTCCGCCTACCAATATTCGGCAAACGATTCTGACTATTTCTTCTTCTTCAACGAACGGGGTGGAGAGTGGCAAAGCACCTCGGTATCGAGTGACGCGAAATGTGTTTGCCACAAGCGCTGGCCCGGCGATTCTGAGGAACGATTGGCTTTTTGCAATGGAAGCTATGCGAAAATCGCAGGCGGCGCCGAACTGCGCTCAAGTCGCCGGGTTGCGTGGGCCGAGCTGGTAGTCAATAAGAGCGGCCGGACGATCTGTTCTTCCGACCCGTCGGCGATTCTGAACCGGGCGCCGGATCCAGTCTCTGACGCGGCTCCCACATTCTCGAGCGGAACCTAGATATGTGCGGAATTTGCGGCATCTTCCTTTCCGATCCAGGCTCGCGCGTGCAACCGGACGCGCTCAAGGCCATGAACCGTAGCATCGTCCACCGCGGGCCGGACGATGAAGGTTTCTTCGTCGAAGACAATGTCGGCTTGGCGATGCGCCGGCTTAGCATTATCGACGTCCGGACTGGCCACCAGCCTATCGCCAACGAGAGCGAGGATATCTGGATCGTCTTCAATGGTGAGATCTACAACCACGGCGATTTGCGACAAATACTCGAGGCGAAAGGACATCATTACCGCACGCACTGCGACACTGAGACCATCCTTCATGCGTACGAGGAATATGGGCGTGATTGTGTGAAGCATTTGCACGGCATGTTCGCCTTCGCGATCTGGGACCGCCGCAAGCGTGTGCTGTTGGTGGGGCGCGATCGGCTCGGCATCAAGCCGTTCTACTATCGCTGGGACGGCAGAGCTTTTGTCTTCGGATCAGAGATCAAAGCGATTCTCGCCTGCCCCGGTGTGAAGGCAGAATTCAATCGCGAAACGCTGGCCGAATATCTGGCGTTCGGCTACATCACTCGTGCGGAGACGATGTTCGCGGGCATTCGGAAGCTGATGCCGGGGCACACTCTGGAAATCTCTGAGCGCGGAGAACTCGCGACCGAGCGGTACTGGGACTTGAAGATGGAAACTGATCCCGGTCCGCGTCCGCGACAGTACTACGTCAAGACGTACCGCGAATTGCTCGAAGCCGCCGTGGGATCGCACCTGATGAGCGATGTTCCTCTTGGGATGTTTCTCAGCGGCGGGCTGGACTCGAGTGCAGTAGCCGCATTAGCTACGAAGATTCGTGGGAATCAGATTCAAACCTTTGCGGTCGGATACAACGAGGGGGCTTTCAGCGAACTTGGCTATGCGCGCGAGGTAGCGGCTCATATTCGCTCGGATCATCACGAGGTTCGTTTGAACAGGGAACAGTTCTTCCGGAACCTGCCCCAACTGGTGTGGCACGAGGACGAGCCGGTCGTTTGGCCATCGAGTGTCTCGTTGTTTTCTGTCGCCCAACTGGCACGGGAGCACGTCAAGGTTGTCCTGACGGGGGAAGGGAGCGATGAAACCCTTGCCGGTTATACGCGCTACGCCTGGACCCTGCTGAATGCACGCGTGGAGCGCGCGTATCGTGCCGTTACGACCAGCGGTATGCGGCACGCTCTGGCCAGCGCTATCGAGCGCATCCCGATGGGCGCGGCGCTGCATCGCAAACTCCAGCACACGTTTCTGGTCCGGGATGGAAATTCGTGGCCTTCGTTTTACTACGACAATTTCTTTTCCGCTTTCTCAGCGGCGGAGCAGGCAGAGCTGCTCACACCGGATGCGCGGGCCGGCGCGGGAGATCCCTACGCAGGTTCGATGGCGGAATGGGAAAGGTCGCGGGGCGATCTGCTGCACCGGTTGCTGTATGCCGACATTAACAGTTATCTGATCGAACTGCTAATGAAGCAAGACCAGATGAGTATGGCAGCGTCAGTCGAGAGCCGTGTTCCCTTTCTCGATCACGAACTGGTGGAGCTTGCTGCGCGGATTCCGGCGCGATATTCGATCTCCGGGATGGCGGGGAAGTTCATCCTGAAGCAAGCGGTGGAAGATCTGCTTCCCAAGTCGGTGATCTACCGGAAAAAGATGGGATTTCCCACCCCGTGGGAATGCTGGCTGGCAGGCGCACAACTGGACGCCTTGGAGCAGATGTTGACAGCGCAGCGCAGCATCGATCGCGGACTTTTCCGGCGTGATGTCGTGAAGCGACTCTTCGCTGAGCACCGGAACAAAGCGCGCGATCACAGCCACCGAATCTGGCGTTTGTTGAATCTGGAGGTCTGGTCGCGGGTATTTCTGGACGCCGAGCCGCCGGCGCTGGTTCGCTGCGAAGCCTGACTGGCCCGCTGGCTGCGGTTGTCCTCCCTACGCCGCAGTTCTTGGCAGAGTTGTTTCGAACTGAGATGTGATGGGCACTTGCGGTAATATCGAGGTCAAGCGAGGCATCAAGCCTATGCCTCATACCGAAATTAGTACCAGATCATGTCAAACCCTGCGCTTGTTTCTCTTACGTTCGACGACGGGCTGCGATGCCAGTTTGAGAAGGCGGTGCCGATTCTTGACAGGTATGGCATACCGGCCACCTTCTTCCTGATTGCTAATCAAGAACATACTCACGACCGTTGGTTAGGTCACACAAACGATCGGTGGAAGATTGATTGGCGGGATGACGACATTGGCATGCTCAGAGAACTGGTTCAAAAAGGCCACGAAGTCGGCAGCCACAGCGTCACTCATCATCCCATCAAGATGCTGCTGCAGCCGGATGTTGAAGCCCGCGAATCCAAGCGATTGATCGAAGCCTGGTTGGGAGTGAAGGTCGCATCATTTTGCTATCCGTTCTTCTGCTCCCACGCCTATCTCGCGAAAGCCGTTAAGAAGGCTGGATACGAGCAGGCAAGGGGCGGCGGACCTCCAACCTACTACGGGGCGCAAACTTCGTTTCCCATTCCCTCGCATGGCGCGAAGTTGGACCTATTCGACGTACACTGTCGAGTGATCTCACGAAATGAGAACGTCCAGCAATGGATCAGACCGGGGTGCTGGCACATATTGAACTTCCACGGAATCGGAGACGAAAGGGACGGATGGCGGCCGATCACGGTCACGCAATTCAGACAGCAGATTGAGGAACTGGCGAGGCATCGAGACGCAAGCTCCGTAGAGGTCGTCACGTTCAAGCAGGGTGCGGAACGGTCTCGCGTTCAGCGCGACCTGCCCGAGGGGCAGTAAGACGGCTGAACTGCTTTCCTGGTGGCAGTCAAGCGCCGGGAGTCGGGTTTCTCTCGAGGCGGAGTGACCGCTTAGCGCTTGCTGCTGCCCGCAGCGACCGATGGATGAATAGTAGCGAGGAGTTCCTGGCGCAGCAGTGGACCTCCGGCCAGCAACCCGGGAAGTGACGGATCGCGCTGGTTGCAGCGCAACTCGGAGCCGTCAGGCTTGCAAACAAACCCTCCAGCAGCCAAGACCAGCGCGGCGCCGGCGGCTACATCCCACTCATGCTTGGGAACGAGCGTGAAGGTCACGTCCGCGAGCCCCGCCGACACCAGGGCTAATTTGTAGGCGACCGAGCCCATGGCCTGAACCTTGAAAGCAGCGTCCTCAAACTGCTTCCACTCGCCGCGCTTGACCTCGCTGCGGCTGGCCAGAACCAGCGCACCAGCCAAGCCGGTTCGCTGACTCGGAGTAGAGGGGCGGCCGTTATAAAGCACTCCGGCGTCGATTGCGCCGAGGAAGTTCTGCTTGGTAGCTGGGTTGTAGATGCCTCCCGCCACGGGCCTGCCCGCCTCGACGAAGGCGATGGAAACGCAAAACTCGGGAATCCCTTGAACGAACTCGCGGGTTCCATCGAGGGGATCGACGATCCACATGCGCTCTTTTTCCAGACGGGAGAGATCGTCTGCGGTTTCCTCGGAAAGCCAACCCTCGCCCGGCTTCAACAGATTTTGCCGCAACACGGCGTCGAGAGCGCGATCGGCCTCCGTGACGGGATCGTGGCCAGCCTTATATTCGGCTGCAATTTCGCCGGGTGTGAAGCGAGCGAATACGGTGCGGGCTGCGTCCAATGCAAGCTGGATGCGCTCAAGAATGTTGGCGTAGGTGAAAGCGGGCATCTCTTTCAAATCCTAATATGCAGGATCAGCAGTCTGCTGACAAACTCGATTGCGGACTCAGGGGCTAAAGCCCTCATGGAAAGCAAGAACCTTTATCGCAGCGCTAAAGGGCTGCGCCACCCAAAATCAAGTTCTTCAGCGGACTATCAAGCCCACAACATGCGGGCCCCGGTAATCAATAGCAGAGTGCATAGAATGCGGCGCAGCCAGATCATGGGCATGCGCGTAGCCAGATGAGAGCCGAGCAGTCCGCCGGGGATCGAACCGATCAGCAGCGACAAGACCAGTCTCGGGTCAACGTTGCCCAGGCGGAAATGAAGGAAGCTCGTTACGCCCGTGAGCACCACTGCGTGCACGATGTCGGTCCCGACGTTCTGCTTGGGCGGGAAGCTATAGAACAACAGCAGCAGCATCATAATGATGCTGCCCGAACCGACCGATGTCATGCCCACAAGAAAGCCGGCGACCAGGCCGATCACCGCCATGCCCGCGAAACCCTTCATGGTCGGTGAACGGTGCTCGACCCGTTCTTCAATGCGCCGCTGGAACAGCATCAGTGTTGGAATCACGATGAGCAACACACCCACGGCAGTCTTGATGAAGTTGTTGACTCCGTCACCGTAGAGGTGCCGGATATGCATCAGCAGCTTGACTCCACCGATGGATCCGGGAATGCTCCCCACGGCGAGCGCAACGACTACCTTGCGTCGAACCGTTCCCCTTTTCAGATGCAGCAGGCCAGCCGGAATCTTGGTGAAGAAATTGAACATCGCGTCGGAACCGACCGCGATGATCGCAGGTACGCGGAGGCCAAAGATCAGCACGGGGAGCAACAACACGCCGCCCCCAACGCCGCTCATGCCGATGAGGACGCCGACCACGAAGCCCACAAAAATTTTGGCCGTTAGCAGTGGCATAGTCGCTTGATCTACGCAGCCGCTCCGTTCACGCCAATGAAGCCTTCACGCTCCAGGTGCAGAATGATCTCCTGCGCTGATTCCTCAGGCGACAAATCGGCTGTGTTGATGACGACTTCGGCGTCTGTCGGAGGCTCGTAGGGATCGGAAATGCCGGTGAATTCCTTGAGAATGCCGGCGCGCGCTTTGGCGTAGAGTCCCTTGCGGTCGCGCTGCTCGCAAACCTCGATCGAGGTCGCCACGTGCACGAGGATGAAACTCCCGTAGGGCTCGATCATCTGCCGCACATGCTTGCGGGTTGCGTCATACGGAGCAATGGGAGCGCAAATGGCGATGCCCCCGTTTTTGGTAATCTCAGACGCGACATAGCCGATGCGGCGGATGTTGATGTCGCGATGCTCTTTCGAGAATCCCAGCTCGGACGAGAGGTTTTTCCGCACCAGGTCGCCGTCCAGTAAGGTCACCGGTCGCCCGCCAGCTTCCAGGAATTTGGTCATCAGCACATTGGCGATGGTGGACTTGCCCGAACCCGAAAGCCCGGTGAAGAAAATCGTCAGACCTTGGTGCGAACGTGGCGGGAAGCTGCGCCGCAGTTCGTGGACGATCTCCGGGTAGGTGAACCAACCGGGAATCTCGCGGCCTTCGTTCAACCGTTGTCGTAGTTCTGTGCCGGAAATATTGAGGACGCGATCGCCATTCTTCACTTCATCATCCGGGATATAGCGATCTTCGCGCTCCAGGTAGACCATCATGTTAAACGGCACCATGGTGACGCCGATCTCGGCCTGGTACTTCCGGAAGAACTCCTGGGCCTCGTATGGACCGTAGAACGGTTTGCCGTCGGTATCTTTACCAGGGCCGGCGTGATCTCGACCCACGATAAAGTGCGTGCAGCCGTGGTTCTTGCGGATGAGGGCGTGCCAAATGGCCTCGCGCGGTCCACCCATGCGCATGGCCAGAGGCAGCAACGAGAGCTTCTGAGTTCCCTGGGGATACTTCGAGCTCAGCAATTGGTAACAGCGCACGCGGGTGTAGTAGTCCACATCGCCGGGCTTGGTCATGCCCACGACGGGATGAATCAGGAGGTTGGCTTCGACTTGTTTGGCGGCGCGGAAAGTGAGTTCCACGTGAGCGCGATGCATGGGATTGCGCGTCTGGAAGGCGACGACCCGGCGCCATCCCAAACGGGCAAACTCAGAGCGCAATTCGACCGGCGTGAAGCGAAGGGCGCGGAAATCGTAATGCGACGGCATTTGCAATGCCTCGACTCGGCCGCCCACGTACCAGGGGTTCGACTTGTTGATGGCGTAGTCGGCGCCGGGATGCGCTTTGCTGGTGCTGTTAAAGACCGCCTTGGCTTCGGCGGTACGGTCGGGCTGCCAAACGTCTTCGACATGCAACACCGCCAGCATGACCCCTTCGGGATCGCGCAGTGCCACCTTGCTGGTGCCGGGCGTGAGTTTGCGGGCGAAATCTTCCGTCACGTCCAGCGTGATCGGCATAGGCCAGAGGATTCCGCCGGCCAGACGTAGGTTGTGACACACTCCTTCATAGTCGGTTTTATTCATGAAGCCGCGCAGCGGCGAGAAGCCCCCGCTCATCAGCAATTCGAGGTCGCAGATTTGCCGGGCGGTAAGGTCCCAGGAAGGCCACTCGCGGGAGTGGCTTTTGCGTTCCGCAGTGGCTTCCGGCCCGATAAACAAATCCACAAGTTCGCCGCCGTGCGGGGCGACAAGATGGCTGGTCGGCGCGATCAAGCTGATGCCTCCTTATGGTATCCAGGTAACTAGTAACCCTATCGCCATTGTCTAGATTTTAGCGGACTCAATCTCATACGGCACGAAAATAGCTGATACAAAGGGGGGAACGACGTGATCACTTTACGTTATCACTACTCGCCGCCGCTCGGAAAGCCCAATTATTCGGTTTCGTAACCACGGGCTGGAGCAAGCTTTCGGCCTTTCCCCACCCATCCAATCGTGCGTAACTCCTTGACCTGCAGTTGGATCCGAGTCATGGCCATGGGGTCCTCCAATCCTGGATCTGGCAATGTGAAAGCAATTGCGCCCCAGTTTGGCACCTTTTTCCACAACCAAATCAGGCTCCGCCGGCCGCAATAGCACGATAGTGTAATTTGTGCCGCTTGGCTTGGGAGGGCAGGGAGTTTCGTCTAAGGTATTCACCCTATGTTTCGTTCTTGAACGCTTCTTTCCACGGAATGTTGCGTCAGGTTTCAGTTCCCGCTGCAGTTCCCGGCGACCTCGGTATCAGTCAGGCTAGGAGACACCACTTCCCCGGTATCTCGTCATTGAGTGTCGTGACGATTCATCCCCTCGTAACCGGCGTTTGCACGCGCTTTTGCGTGGGTGATCGCCTGCGTGTTTTTCTGCTGCCAGCATCTGCTCTGGCAGGTCCGCAGGGGCAGCTCGATAACCCGGATGTCCCTGTGGAAAAGAGTGTTCAGCGATCACAGCCTCAGTCAGTCTCAAAGTGGCATTGTGGATGCTGTAAGTTTTTGCACTTATTCGGCTGCGCGCCCAGCTTGCTTAGAGGCGATGCCTAAAGGGGGAGAAGGTCTGATGAAAGGACAGACCATGCGGTTAGGCCCGCGTGAGCGGCGGATTGTCGAACTGCTGTTGCAAGGTTGTGACAATGCCGAGATTGCCAGTGAGCTGAAAATGGCGCGGCGCACGGTGAAAGCCCATTTTAATCGCCTGTTTCTGCGTTTCGGGATCACGGGCGGAATTAAGCGAGTAAAGCTCGCTACCCTTTTATACCGGAGGCAATCATGTCTGAATACGAATATGGAAGATATGGAACCCGCACCCCCAGTGAACGTGAGCAAAGAGTCATCGAGCTTGTCGCCCAAGGCATGAAAAACCGCGAGGTGGCCGAGGCGATTGGGACCACCGAGCACGTCGTCAAGAACTACCTGCGTGTGATCTACGACAAGCTTGGCTTGTGGAACCGCGTCGAACTGGCCCTGTGGTATGAATCGCGACGAGACCCCTCCCTACTGCTGACCCAATAGGAGTGTCTACCGGGTTGCGTTGTCAATCGCACGCCTTCTGATAGGCAGGCTCGAACTGGTCTAACTGCGCGTCGCGCTGCGTGGTGAATCTCCCCTTTGGGGTCTTGCCGTAGAGGTCAGTTCCCGGACAGTAGTAGAGTGCGGTACGAAGATCCACCCACACCTGAGTCTGCGGATTCCCTTTATACTCGGGAGGCTCAGGCGCTTCCGCGAGACCCAGCTTCACGAGTATGCGGTCAAACAGCGACAGATCAGCGTCTGGCGCGGGCTTGTGATGCAGCGCTGCCGAAGCGGGGCTGGCGGTGGCGCTAACCGCGTGGTTGGACCAGATGCCCCAGCGAATTACGCAGGCCACCATGATGACGGCGATCGCCAGATAGATGTCTCCCCGGCGTGTCCTCCAGAAACCGGACAGAGCACTGGAAGATCTTGCTGCGGCCAATTGTTCCAGGAATTGGCGCGCGCTTGCGGCCGACGTCCAGGCGGACGCGGGTTCCGGCTTTGCCAGGGCCGTGTCGGGAGGTGAGCTTTCTTCGGCGCTGCTCTCTTGGTCTGCTCCCTGCAGCGGGGATAATTCCGCGTCTGTCGTTCCAACACCGATCTTCGACGATTCCGCAGGCTGGAGCGCGCCTTCCATTCTGGCTCCACGTGCGGCTTGAAGCTCAGGCAATTCCTCTTCGATCAAACTCGCCAAGGTCCGTTCCGGCTGGCTTTGATCGAAGGTTGCCTGCGGCTTCGGCTGGCGGGTGCCATTCGCGGAGACTGGGAGGGCGTCCCGCAGCACGGGCCAAGGCGAAACCAGCTTACTCTGCATGGTGACTGGCGCAAAGTCATCGCCGCGCGGGAATCCGCAACTGCCGCAGAACTGCTCTTCTCCAACCAGTTCGTGTCCGCACTTATGACAAAGAACCGTCGCCGAGGACTTCGCCCCGATGGGTGGGAGCTTTTGGTCTACTGGGTCCCCGGCAGACTCGCCGAGCAAGGTCTCGAGGTCTGGTTTCAGCTTCTCGAGCGCCTCCAGCATCATCGAGAGCGTGTACTCATCGTTTGCAGCAGGTCCGGGCGCTTGCGGGGTCGCCGGAGCTTTGTTTTCTTGCGGAAGGATGGACGATGTTTGTGCGGTCCGAGCTGCGTCCGGTTTTCCATGGTCTGGCCTATCGTCGTGAGACTGCTCATGTTCGACGCGCAAGCCTAGAGCCAGCAGTTTGCGGTTATGTTCCTGGACCACATAAGCCGCTTCCAGCAGCCTGGCGAGGGTTGGTTCGTCGAAAACTGTTTTGCCCTTTTCGTCGGACACGGTTGCCGCCTGCCGCCGTCAGAAATCTCGCACGGCGGCACTCCTTCCCCAATCCACCGGGAGATGGGCCTATTGTAGTGCACTTTCCCCGCCAATACCGAGGTCCAAGGGCGTCCATCTGTGGGGCAGGACTCTGAGGGAAGCAGGCCCCGAGGTTTTGGCTGGAGAAGGACTACCCGTTCTGCAATAGCTTACAACTGAACGCAGCGAAAGGGGAGGAATGTTCACGACATAGGCCGGGCAGTCAAGTCGCTCGATGCGGTGATTACTAGCGTAACGCGCAAGAATTTGCACAACATTTCCCGCAGCGTTCCTTGCGATGATCTGGGGACCTCGCAGCGTGATCGTTAAGGCAGGGCGGGAATGAACAGCCAAGGTCGAATCAGCACAACCAGCGAATCAGGCGGCCTTTCTAGGTTCGTTCCAGGAATATTTGACCAAACACCAAAGAGCACGGAAGCCATCCTTCCAGCCGATCTTCTTGCCTTCCGCATAAGTGCGGCCCCAATAGCCGATGCCGACCTCGTAAACGCGCAGATTGCGCTTGGCGATCTTAACGGTGATTTCCGGCTCGAAACCGAAGCCGTCTTCTTGGAGAGGAATCCCCTGAATGACCTCGCGGCGGAATACTTTGTAGCAGGTCTCCATGTCGGTCATATTGAGATTGGTAAGCATGTTCGAGAGCAGGGTGAGAAACCAGTTGCCTACCGAATGCCAGAAGTAGAACACGCGATGAGGCCCGGCGCCCAAGAAACGGGAGCCGTACACGACATCGGCTTGTCCAGCTTCGAGTGGGCCGAGCAACCGACGATAGTCCTGGGGGTCATACTCCAGGTCGGCGTCCTGAATGATGACGTAGTCGCCGGTCGCCTCCTGAATTCCGCGGCGGAGCGCGGCGCCTTTCCCCATATTTCGGGGCTGGAGAAAAACACGGATCTGTGCACATCGCTTTTCAAGATCCAACAGAATCTCGCGCGAGCCGTCGCTCGAGCCATCATCAACGCAGAGCAGTTCGATCTCCAAATCAACCGCGAGAACGCGCTCCACGGCTTGGGACAGGGTTAATCGTTCGTTGTATATGGGCATCACCACCGAGAGTTTCATAGTGGCAAGCTCTTACTCTAACAGAGTGGCGACACGGAGCAGATTGTGCGGATGGTTGCGCTGGTTACTCCCTGTCGTACGACTTGAGCGGCAGTAACACCTGCACTCCGAAGTAGCCCACGAAGAATGGCTGGTTGCTGTGCGCGGGCCGGACGCTGCGTCCGGCCATCAGCAACAAGACGAGAGGGCGGTGCAGCTTGTAGCGGCCGCCCACATCGAAAGTGGGTTGAACAAAAGAGGGATGGAAGGTGCCGGTGGTGAAGAACTCGGCGTCCATCTCCAGCTTCTTGGTAAATTCGTGGCCGACGATCATGCCGGTGAACCAGCCGTCCGGCCCTAAATGCACGACGTTGTATCCCGCCTCCAGGTTCAGGTTCACAGGGCCGATTTTCCGGGTGAACTCGACGGGCAGGAGCAAACTCGCGCCCGGCGGAGTAATTCCTCGCTGCACGGCGTGGTTGGGATTATTCACGGAAAGCTGCGGGAACATGGAGAACTGCATGCCCTCCTTCCCGTTGTCATAAAAACGCCACTTCACCCCGAGCTGGTCCTGGCCCATGCCGTACTTGGCCGGAGCGCCCGGATTCCACAAGCGCAACCACGCGTTTTCATAGGTGAGCTGGATGCGATTCCCCAAACCGAAGTTAATGTCGACGTCAGGAACGTGAGAAACCGACTGGCCGTTGTAGAGGAACGGCATGTATCCGAAGTTCATTTCCCAGTTCATGTTGCCGGGGGTTCCAGGATCAGTCGTGTAAAAGGGCGGTCCACCTTGAGCGAGCGCAAAGCTCGAAGCGAGAACGATGAAGACGCAAGAGACAGTAATACCCAGTCTTGGTCGAGGGTGTCTGGGGAAAAGCGACGCCGGCCCGAGAGGTGGCTTGGAAGTTCCTTCAAGACAGTCCAGAAGTCGCTCTGAGCGCATGTCAGTCTTCATGGCCCCAACCCGGGATGAACGATCGTTAAGGCGGAAAGCGCAGTGTGGCCTTGCCGGAGGAAGTCCGAGGGGACGATCCTCGGCCTGACAATCCGCTTTCTTCAGTCACTTTCGTTGTTTCCGAATCGTCGGCTTTTGTTCGCTGCGACCCCTCGCGAGCTACGACCGAACGCCAACCTCGAGCGATCGCCGATCATCGGTCAGATGTCTGGACCGATTTGCCACCCTGCTCAGCCTACCATGCCTTCCTGAAAGCCACATGAAAACGCCGCGCGACCCCCAAGCGTCCTGTCGCTGCAACTCGGCTGCTCGAAGTCTCGACGGCCAAGTTCTGGACCTGTGCAAAACTCGGCGTCGGAGCAGCCAGGAGGACCAGAACGAGAATCCTGGAGTGCCATTATTTGCCAAAATGGAAGGGCGATCCTTTCTCCGCACAAGGATCACTTCGGATGTCTTCACGGTTCACCTCGGATTGGAAGCCGAGGGCACGAAACGATTGAAAGCACCTGATCGCAAATGAGATCAAAGCCAACGATAGTCGTACTCGCCAACTTCTACGGCTGAGGCAGGCTTCCATAAAGCCGCAAATGGCAACCTCTGCACCAGTTGGCACGGGTCATCGGTCTAGCGCAGTGGACCGATTTGGAACTCCTCAACGCATCGAAGCCGCACGAAAGCCAAATAAAGCAACTCGGACAGCTATCCTCAAGTGCCCTGCCCCAAAGTACTTACGAGTTGATTCTAAGAGAACACGAAGAATTGGCGAAAGCCGTGCTGAGTAGGAATCCGAAAGGCGATTCCCAAAAGAAGTGGAGGTTGAAGTCAGTCATGATTGACCTGGATGACATCAAGGTGACGCCCCGCGACCAGCAAGTTCTAAGCTTGCTGGTACAGGGTTGCAGCAACAAAGAGATTGCGGGCCAGCTTAACATCAGCCCGCGCACCGTGAAACAACACTTGCGCACGCTCTTCCTGCGCGCCGGAATCCGAGAAGGCCGCAAGCGCGTCAAGCTGGCGATCGCTATGTTTGCCAAGGAGGAAGCACAGTCATGACCCCGCGAGAACGCCTCACCCCGAAGGAGATTCAAGTTGCGATGCTGGTCTGGGAAGGTCTGACCAATCGCGAGATCGGCAAGATCATGGGCACCAGCGAGCAGGTCATCAAGAATCACTTGCGCAACACGTTTGACAAGCTGGGCGTCTGGAGCCGCTTGGAACTGGCCATGTATGTGGCGGGTCACGGGGGAAAGAACTGGCTCTCAGAACCGGAACCAAGCAGCCTGGGCTTCGAGCGGGCAACTGGGACATAGCGGCGGAACTCCTGCGCGGCGGGTGCCGGGACGGGCGCGTGGTCCGCGCTTCATTGAGGATACGAAGGACGGCTATGGCCCAGGCCACCGAAGCCCTCAGCGTTACAAGTCCCGCGTCGTTTCTGCAAAAGGTTTCACGGTGGGGGCTTCATCGCAGGCGGCAAAAGTCGGCTAACCCTATGTGCAACAATGGATTCTCTGTCTTGCCGTGCGGTCCCTGAATTGCATTTGACGATTGGATTCGTCCATGTTGGGCTCGCAAGCGGCCGCAAGCCGGCTTTGCGACCTAGGGCGAAACCGCAATGTCCTACAAAGAAACCTTCTGGATGGCGTGCGACTCGACTGAGCAACTGCGAGCTGAGTACGGCCCCTTCCACAGCCGCGCCGAGGCCGAGGTCGAGGCCAGGAAGCTAGGCTTCGGTTATCTGTTGCGCTACGAGCACATTCTCGGCGCAAATGAGGAGATCGAGGAAGTCCGCTGCATCTTCATCGAACTGCCAGGAGCGACTCCAGCCGCGGCGGCTGAGGCCATGCCGGCCACGCTGCACACGCGTTGTGCGACTTGCGGCGAGTCGGCGGTCCACGATCAGCCCTGGCAGGCGGAGGTTTGGGCCGACATCCACGAGTTTGAACACTCGCGCCATCGTGTGCGTCTTTTCGAACACTCCCGTGGCCGCGGTTTGAAAGAAATCGGCGACTGGCGCGGTTAGAACGGGCCCCGTCCGCGAAAACCCCAACCCCAACCGCAGAGGACGCCGACGACGCAAAAAGGAGTTTTCTTGCCCGGGCCTAGTCTTGAAAGGGCACGGCTTTCAGCCGTGCCGACAAAAGGCTCCCGCCTAGACCGGCTTTAGCCGCTGCGGGAACTGTTGCCCTCAGCGTATCGGTGCGGCTGAAGCCGCACCCTTTCAAGGCGTCCCCAGCGGTCTTGGTTTTGAACCTGAAAGTCCGCTGGCTGCGGCGCGATCGACAAGCCAGATCAACCTTCCATCCGTCGGCCGCACCAGCTTTGACGGATATTGCTCACCCGGAGCGTCGGTTTGAAGAACTTCGTGAAGAGCCGCCGCCTTTTCCGTCCCGCTGACCAGAAATACTACGCAGTGCGCCGCATTCAGCACCGGGAGAGTGAGGGTGATGCGAAAGGTCTTGAACTTCTCCACCCAGTTGGCCACCACCAGGCGCGACTTCTCCTTCAACGCAGCAGTTCCGGGAAAAAGAGAGGCCGCATGCCCATCCGGTCCCATGCCGAGCAGGATCAGGTCGAAACGAGGAAACGCACCGGCTTGAAGCGCAAAGAACTTGCGCAGCATCTGTTCGTAGGCAGCTGCGGCTGCGCCGGCGTCAGGATTTTCCGCAGGAATCCGAAACACATTAGCAGGCGCTACCGGGACTCTCGACAGGAGGGTTTCCTCGGCCATGCGGTAGTTGCTTTCGGGATCGGTGGGAGGAACGTGCCGCTCGTCGCCCCAGAAGAAGAACATGCGGTCCCAGGGCAGGGAAGCACGAGCATTTGCGGCGAGCACGGTATGGAGGCCGCGGGGCGTGGAACCGCCGGAGAGTGCGATCGTGAAGCGTCCCCGTTGCGATACGGCGTCATTGGCCGCGCGAACCACTTCTTCTGCCGCCGCCGCGAACAGGTCTTGCGGCGTGGCCAGTGTGCGAACTTCCGCCGAACTGCTCAAATCCCGACTCCCTGTGATCCTCTGTGGCCGCTGTGGTGAAGATTTTGTCTAAACCACAAGGGGCAGAGAGTTCCACAGCGGGGTAATTTAGCTCTTGTTCGCTCGAACTGCAGCACAGCGCGCGGCCCCTAATAAACCGACTTTGTCGTTGGTCACAACCCGCACTGGGATGGATTCTACCAGCGGGCGCAAGCGGCCCTTATTGAGGAAAGCCTGCAGAAACAGCGGGCCTTTGAGCTTGGCCAGAACCTTGGGCGAGATGCCGCCTGCCAGATACAGTCCTCCGGTTGCCATTACTTTCAGAGCGAGATTCGCGGCCTCGGCTGCGTAAACGGATATCCACAAGTCGAGCGCCTTTCCGGCAAGCTCGCAAGAGCCGTCGAGTGCCGCTCGCGAGATCGCGGCTGCGGCGTCGCCCTTGGCAAGCTTGGCCGCAAGTTCAGGGGATTCTTTTGCGACGCCGCTCGCGCGCAGGAACTCAAAGCAATTCACCAGCCCCGGCCCAGAGATGATGCGCTCGTAGCTGACATGTCCGAAGCGCGAGTGGAGAAAACGCAGCAATTCGATCTGCAATTCGCCTTGCGGGGCGAAGTCGCAATGTCCACCTTCACAGGCAAAAACGTGATGCCGATTGCCATCCCAGAACAAGCCTGCTTCTCCCAGGCCCGTTCCGGGGGCAATGACGGCCTGGTTTCCGACGGTTAGTCCATCCCCCTGATGCAGCGGCACCAAATCGGCATCGCTCAAGGCGCCGATACCCCAGGCGACGGCTTCGAGGTCATTGATCAGCAATGTCGCGGGAACCCGAATCTGCTCGGCCAGCCGCGCTTGTTCAATGACCCATGGCAGATTAGAGGTCTCGACGCGTCCGTTGCGGACCGGTCCGGCGATGCCAAAGCAAGCTACTTCCGGGCGCTGCCCGTACTCCTCCAAGAATCGACTAACGATCTCGCCCAATTCGCTGTGCTCCCGGCTGGGAAAGACGCGTTCAGTGACTGAATGAAGGCGACCATTCTGGAATTGAAAAAAAGCCAGCCTGGCATTGGTCCCACCAATATCGCCGGCCAGGATCATTTTTCGAAGTTCCTCCAACGGCGGCCATCGCGCTCGAGCAGTTCGTCGGCTTCCTTCGGTCCCCAACCTCCCGAAGCGTAATTGGGAAAGTTACGAGGCGGAAGGGCTTTCCAGATGTCAAGAATCGGGTTGACCACCGACCAACCCGCTTCCACCATGTCGGCGCGCTGAAACAGCGTCTGGTCGCCAATCATGCAGTCGTGCAGCAAGCGTTCATAACCGGTGCTGGGCTGACTGCCGAAGTACTCCTGATACTCGAAGTTCATGTCGACCGTGCCAAGCCGCATGACCGGTCCCGGAACCTTGGCGGCGAATTGCAGCGAGATGCCTTCCTCGGGCTGGATGTGGAGGACCAGCTGGTTCGGCATCAGGTGCTCGACAGGCGTATCGCGGAACAGCACGAACGGCGCCTGCCTGAACTGTATCACGATGTGGGTGTTGCGCACGGGCATGCGTTTTCCGGTGCGCAGGTAGAAGGGAACGTCGGCCCATCGCCAGTTGTCAATGAGCAACTTCATGGCGACGAAGGTTTCCGTGCGCGAGTCGGCGGGGACGTCGGCTTCGGAACGATACGCTGTGACCCGCTTGCCTTCTTCCGTGCCGTCGCCGTACTGGCCGCGCACCGTGCGACTCAATACCTCTTCGTCGGTCATCGGCTGGATGGCGTGCAGGATCTTGGCCTGCTCGTCGCGCACGGCGTTGGCGTCGAAGGAAATCGGCGGTTCCATCGCGGTCAGCGAGATGAGCTGCATGATGTGGTTGGGCACCATGTCACGCAGAGATCCCGCCTGATCGAAGTAGCTTCCCCGCCCTTCCACTCCAACGGTTTCCGCTACCGAAATCTGCACGTGATCGATGTAACGGCGGTTCCAGACCGGCTCGAAGATTCCGTTGGCGAAACGAAACGCCAGAATGTTCTGCACGGTTTCTTTACCGAGGTAGTGGTCAATGCGGTAGATCTGAGTCTCGGTCGCCACTTTGAGCAACTGCTGGTTCAGGGACCGGGCCGATTCCAGATCGTGGCCGAACGGCTTTTCGATGATTACTCGGCGCCAATGGCTGTTCGACTGCTCCATCAATCCTGCCGCGGCGAGCTTCTCCACGATTGGGCCGAAAAAGCTGGGGGCGGTGGCAAGGTAATAGAAGAAATTCTGGTGGGTCGCATGGTCCTGATCCACCTGGTTGAGAAAATCCTTGAGCTTCGGGTACAGCGCATCGTCGCTGAAGTTGCCCTGCAGGTAGTAGAAACGGCGCTGAAACCAATCCCAGAGATCGCTGTCCGTGCAACTTCCGCAATATTCCTTGACGTCGTCGTAAACTCTCTTTTTGAAATCCTCAGTCGACATTTGGGCGCGCGCCACACCTACTACCGCGAATTCGCGCGAAAGCAGACCGGCCTGCGCCAGGTTGTAGAGAGCTGGAATCAGCTTGCGCCCCGTCAGATCCCCGGCCGCGCCGAAGATGACCATCACACACGGATCGCCTTGTTTGCCGACTCGCGGCAAGGATGCTGTTGGTTGTTCCGCTAGTTGAGCCATGACTGATATCCCCCCAAGAATGTCATCCTGAGCAAAGGGCTTTTTGCTTTGCGAAGGATCTGGGCGAGCCGCGCGAAGCGTCACGTTCTTTGTGACGCAATAGACGCGCGCCTGGCTCGCTTCCTTATGCAGTTTTCCTAGTCTTCGCCGCGCCCGCTTCCACGTGTCCGCCGAATTCTTGGCGCATAGCGGAAAGCATCTTTTCGGCAAACGTGTGCTGCTGCCGCGAGCGGAAGCGTACATACAAAGCTGCGGTCAGCACATCCGCCGGAACCGCTTCTTCCACCGCTGCCTGAATTGTCCAGCGCCCCTCACCGGAGTCCTGCACGAATCCTTCATATTCGGAGAGCGTCGGGTTCTCGGTGAGCGCGATCGCTGTCAAGTCCAGCAGCCACGAACTGATCACGCTGCCCCGCCGCCAGACTTCCGCGATGTCGGGCAGATTCAAGTTGTATCGGATGTCTTCCGGCAAGTCTTTACTGGTGGCGTTCTTGAAAATGTCGAAGCCTTCCGCGTAAGCCTGCATGATGCCGTACTCGATGCCGTTGTGCACCATCTTGACGAAGTGGCCGGACCCGGAAGGTCCACAATGGATGTAGCCTTCTTCGGCTGTGCCGCTGAGTTTTTCTCTTCCCGGCGTGCGGGGAATACTGCCCCGACCCGGAGCCAGAGTTTTGAAAATCGGATCGAGGCGCTGCACCGCTTCTTTCGGCCCGCCGATCATCATGCAGTAACCGCGCTCCAATCCCCAGACGCCGCCGCTGGTTCCCACGTCGACGTAGTGAATGCCCTTGGCCGAAAGATCTTTCGCGCGGCGCACGTCGTCTTTGAAGTAAGAGTTGCCGCCGTCAATGACGGCGTCGCCGGAGTTGAGATGCTGTGCGAGCTTCTGCACCGTTTGCTCGGTCGGGCCGCCTGCGGGCACCATGATCCATATCGTGCGCGGAGGGGCCAGCTTGGCGACAAGATCTTCGAGCGAGCTGGAGCCGATGGCGCCTTCGCCCGCCAAGTGCTTGACGGCGTCCGCGCTCAGATCGGAAACGACCAGTTGATGTCCACCGCGCATCAGGCGCCGCGTCATGTTGGCGCCCATGCGGCCCAAACCTACCATTCCTAATTGCATGCTTTGCTCCTGGCGTCCCGCCGGCTGTGGCGAGGGTGTCTCGCCCTCGCGGGCATCACCCACAGAAATCTACAGCGCATTCTCGACTGCGGCCTGCAACGTCGCCAGACCGGCTTTCACATTGCTCCCCAAATGCACACGGAGAGCGCGTCTTCCGCGCTCAGCTAGCACTTGAAAGTCCCCACGTGCCTGTGCAGCCTTCACCACGCCGAAAGTGTATTTCTGGCCCGGTACCGGCAGCGCGACAGAATCGTCGCAGGTCACCTGCAGAAACACTCCGGAGTTCGGGCCGCCTTTGTAGTCTTGTCCGGTCGAATGCAGGAAGCGCGGACCGAAACCGAGACACGTCGCGACGTGCTTCCTGTCGCGAACTGCGTGACGCACAGCCTGCAAAGCCTGTTCGTGGTCAGCGTTCATCTGCACGTAGCCAAGGACAGCAAAATAGTCGCCTCTCTTGATGCGCGCCAGGTGAGCTCTGACGTATCCAGCAAGCGAATGATCGCTGCCTGCGCTCTTGTTCAATTCGGCCGCGTTCTTGTCGTCAGTGAACAACTTGACGCCGGCGTCTTCAAGGATCGGCGTTTCTGCGGGCAGACTCCCGGTCTTTTCATATTCCGAGGTCAGACTGCGTGTGGCGACTTTACTGGCTTCGACATCGGGCTGGTTGAAGGCGTTGATCCCGAGTATGGAGCCGGCAACCGCCGTGGCAATCTCCCAGCGGAAAAATTCTGCGCCAAGGTCGTAGATGTCCGACATCTTGATGCTCACCACAGGATGACCCGCCTGCTCAATCGCGGCAACCTTCGCGTCCCAGTCCGCGTTCGCGTCCGATTCCAGCCGGACGTAAACAAACACGCGATCATTGCCGTAGACCTCAGGCGGACCTAAGTGCTCGCGGTCCACGGGAATGATCCCCTTGCCGATTTTCCCGGTGGATTCGGCGATTAGCTGTTCCAGCCAGGCCCCCAGATCGGAAATTCCAGGCGAGGTGATAATCGTAAGCTTGTCACGCCCGGAGTTCGCGGCAGTCCCCAGAATAATGCCCAGCATAGCCCCCGGATTCTGAGTGACAGCTACGCTTGGCCCACAAGCCTGCGCCATCTTGGCCGCCTGGCCGAGAAATCTCTTCGTGTCCAACCCCATGATTGACGCGGGTACCATGCCGAAGTTGGACAACGCAGAATAGCGTCCGCCGATCGACGGCCGCCCGAAAAAGACATGCAGGAAGCGGTCCGCTTCCGCCACTTGCTGCATCTTCGATCCTGGATCCGTGATTGCGATGAACTGAGCGCCGGCCTTGGTCACTCCTACTGCCTGTTTCGTGCGCTCGAAGAAATATTGCTTGAAGATGTTCGGTTCGAGCGTAGTGCCCGACTTGCTGGAAACGATGAAGAGTGTTTTCGGAATATCAATCTGATGTTCGAATGCCTTCACTTGCGCAGGATCGGTGGAATCGAGCACATGCAGGTTGGGGAAGTGCGTCTGCCGGCCGAAGGTCATGCGCAGAACTTCCGGACAAAGGCTCGACCCGCCCATGCCAAGCAGCAGTACGTGTTGGAATCCGCGCTGCTGGACTTCTTTCGCGATCCGTTGCAATTGGTCGCGCTGGGCAATCTGCTCGTCGATAATGTCGAGCCAGCCCAGCCAGTCGGTTTCGTCGCTGCCCGTCCAGAGCTTGGCATCGCGCTGCCAAAGTCGCTGCATCTTGCCGCCTGATTGCCAGTCGGCAACGGCTGCACGCACCGCCGATGACAGCGCTTCGGGCAGAGAAGTCGTCAGTTCGTTCACGGCCTATCCTCGTTGTTCGGTGCTCTTGGCGACGGCGGCCAGCAGTTTGTCAAAGGCGTCGGCGAAAAGTTTGACGCCGTCATTGGTCAGCTTGTCGGTGACTTCTTTGATCGAAATCCCGGCCCGCGCCAGATCGTCCATCACTTTTTCTGCCCCTGGGACATCTTCCGTCAGGCTGTTGCGCAGCACGCCGTGATCGCGGAATGCGTCTATGGTCGCCGGAGTCATGGTGTTGACCGTGTCCGGCCCAATCAGTTCCTCTACATAGATTACATCGCGATAGTTGGGATTCTTCGTGCTCGTGCTCGCCCACAGCACTCGCTGGGTCTGCGCTCCTTTGGATGCGAGCGCCTGCCAACGCGGCCCGCTGAAGATGCGTTGATAGCTCATATAGGCGAGCTTGCCGTTGGCGATCGCGACTTTGCCGGGCAGGCCTTTCAGAAGTGCTTGCTGGACTGGGTCCGACGTGCTCTTCAGGCGTTCATTCAGCAGGGAATCTACCAGCGTGTCGATGCGGCTGATGAAGAAGCTGGCGACTCCCGCCATCTTCCTCAGATTTCCGCCGCGGGCAGACAGGTCTTCGAGTCCGGCAATGTAAATTTCGGCAACTTGCTCGTAGACCGCCTGCGCGAACAACAGCGTGACATTGATATTGATGCCCTCGCCGATCAGTTGCCGGATCGCGGGCAGCCCCTCCGCTGTGCCTGGAACCTTGATCATGACGTTTTCGCGTTGCACCGCCTTCCAGAGCCGGCGGGCTTCGGCGATCGTTTCCTGAGTTTTGCGGGCAAGATATGGCGAAACCTCAAGGCTGACATAGCCATCGCGGAACTTTGAGTCTTCATACACCGGCCGCAGCGTATCGGCCGCGTCCTGAATATCACGAATGGCAATCTGTTCGTAGCGGCCGACGGTGTCAAGATCACGGCGGGAGGCGAGCGATTTCAGAATGTCGTTGTAGAGTGAACTGTCCGCGATCGCCTTCTCAAAGATCGCGGGGTTCGAGGTCATTCCCCGCAGGCCATCGTCGGCGATCAATCGCTTGAGTTGGCCCGTGGTGAAAAGATCGCGCCGGATGTAGTCCAGCCACATGGACTGGCCATAGTTGAGCAATTCCTTGAGCGGATTCTTCGTTGTTCTTGAGGTTTCGAGAACTCCAGTTGGCTGCATGCTGATCCCCTTTTATCCTGCAAAATATGAAGTCTGGCGGACTCTATTCAGTTACGCGGCCGACATCGATGCTCGCGCTTCCGCAACGACGTTATCAACCGTGAAGCCAAAGAATTTCAATAAGTCCTTCAGCGGCGCGGACGCGCCAAAACGGCGCATGCCGATGATTCTTCCTTTGGGCCCGACGTAGCGGTCCCAACCGAGGGTCGAGCCCATTTCTACGGACACGCGCGCAGTTACAGCCGACGGCAGAACGCTCTCTTTGTAGGCCGCGTCCTGCTGCTCGAAAATCTCCCACGACGGCATGCTCACCACTCGCGCCTTGACGCCTTCGGTTTTCAACTTCTCGTAAGCGTCCACGCAGAGTGACAACTCGCTTCCCGTTCCCAGCAGGATCAAGTCGGGCTTTCCGCCCGGCGCGTCGGCCAGAATGTATGCTCCCCTCGCCACGCCGGAGGCAGGAGCGTATTTCGAGCGATCCAGGGTCGGCAGCGCCTGGCGAGTCAGGACTAACGCCACTGGCGAGTGCTGAAGCTGGGCAATGATTTTCCATGCCTCAACGACTTCGTTGGCGTCGCCGGGGCGAAGCACGATCAGATTCGGCATGGCGCGCAGCGACGCGAGCTGCTCGACCGGCTGGTGCGTGGGGCCGTCCTCCCCGACGCCGATCGAGTCGTGCGTAAATATGAAGATCGAGGGAATTTCCATCAGAGCCGCCAGGCGCATGCTGGCCCGCATGTAATCGCTGAAATTAAAAAACGTCGCGCCAAAAGCGCGAATCCCCGAAACGACCATGCCATTCACGCTGGCGCCCATCACATGCTCGCGCACGCCGAAGTGCAGATTGCGCCCGGCTGGATTATCCTGAAAATCTCCTCCTGCCCCCTCGAATTTCAGCGTCGTTTTGTTCGAAGTCGCAAGGTCAGCCGACCCGCCTATCAACCACGGAATGTTCTGCGCCAGCGCATTCAGCACCTTGCCGGAGCTTTCGCGAGTAGCGACGCCCTTGGCGTCCGGTGGAAAGCTCAGCAGATTCTTGTCCCAGCCTGCGGGCAACTCGCGGTGCTGCATGAGGTGCAACCGCTCGGCCAGTTCGGGATACTTCTGCGAATACTCCGAGAATAGATTCGACCACTGGTTGTGCAACTCGCGGCCACGCCTGCCGATTCCGTCGCGGAAATTCTCGCGCACGCCGTCGGGAACGAGGAACTTTGCATCTTCGGGCCAGCCGTAGAATCTCTTCGTCAGCCGCACTTCTTCCTCGCCCAGAGGCTCGCCGTGGGCAGCGTTGCTGTCCTGTTTGTGCGGTGAACCGTAGCCAATATGGCTGTCCACGATGATCAGTGTTGGCCGATCCTTCGTCTTGCGGAAAACCTCGAAGGCTCGCGCCAGCATCTCCAGATCATTGGCATCTACAACCCGCGTAACGTTCCAGCCATAACCGACAAAACGCGTCGCCACATCTTCGCTGAACGACCACGCGGCCGGGCCGTCAAGCGTGATGGAATTGTGATCGTAAATCCAGCACAGATTTGAGAGTTTCAGATGTCCGGCAAGGGACGCAGCCTCGCCGCCGATACCTTCCATCAGATCGCCGTCGCTGCACAGCGCATAGATGTTGTAGTCGAAGATTTCCATTGCTGGACGGTTGAAGTTCGCGGCTAGCCATTTGCCGGCGATGGCCATGCCCAGGCTGTTGCCCACACCCTGTCCCAGCGGGCCGGTCGTGGTTTCGACGCCCGAGGTGAGATGCGACTCGGGATGACCTGGAGTGCGGCTGCCAAGCTGACGGAATCGCTTGATTTGCTCCATCGGGACGGCCAGTTCCTTGGTGACCTGTCCGTGCTCGTCGACTTGCCGGACTTCCGCCAGATGCAACGTGGCATAGAGCAGCATGGAGGCGTGGCCGTTGGACAATACGAAGCGGTCACGGTTGAGCCATGTGGGATCGGCGGGGTCGTAGCGCAGGAACTGTTGCCAAAGGCAATAGGCCACCGGCGCCAGCCCCATGGGAGCGCCCGGATGACCCGAATTCGCCTGTTGCACCGCGTCAATGGCCAGGGTTCGAATCGTGTTGATGCACAGCGTGTCCAGTTGCTTCCCCGTCAACAAAACCTGTTCACTGGCTACCATGCGGTGTGCTCCTCAAACGCGCCTTGCGGCTGCGGGCCTTACCCAACGGTAATTTATTAGAGTTCCGATTACCGAAAGGGGTTACGCAAAAGTGTATCAATTTCTGCGCGCGATTGGATTAAAGGAAGACAAAAATCAGCGGCTGACGGGCAGGGGATTTGGCTTTATTTCAGGAGTTGGAAGTACCCATTATCGACTTTAGAGTTCCGGGTGGTTTCCTGCACGAACTTCAAGAACTCGCGGAGATTCTCCCGCTCGGGCGGGAGCATCGCGTCGAAGCGCACGCGAATACCAGTGGTCGGGCGGCTGCTGGTAACGACGCCGCTCAGAGCAAACCCCTTGACCCAGATCTTCCCATTGGGCAGCCAAAGACCGATCTCCACTTTCGCTCCGGGTTTGACCGGGCTTGCCGTTTCGACCAGGCAGCCCCCCACGCTGGTGTTGGCCAAATTCCCCCAGATGGGAGTTTGAATCTCGTCCACGCGCAACTCGACGGCGACGAAGCACTTGATGCGGGGGTGCTGGCGCCGATCGCTGCTCCAGCTGGGAGTGAACAAATCGGGCGCGAACGGGGGCGTTTCAGAGGCCGGAGTAGGAACCGGCTGCAGGGCAGGAGATGGCTCACCCGTCGTGTCACGATCGTTGGCTGCCGCAGCACTGGCTTTGATATTGCGCATTGCCGCGAGCAGAGCTTCCTCCCGTTTTTCCGGAGGTGCTTCGCGATAGGCCTGGAGCAGTTCGCCTACATGCCGGACTAAATCAGGGTCGGATAGTATTCGAGTCCAGTCGGTTCCAGTGGCCGCACTCATGCAATTCGTTTCTTTCGCGTTCGAGTCAGAGCTCACAGTTAGATTGGACCGATGGTCACCTGAGAACAAGATGACCTAAGTCACATTGCTTGCAAAGTGTTGGTTTCGGAGGGGAGTGAAGTTTTCATTCCTCGGAATCGGCGTGTTCGAGATCCTCCAGGTAAGCGTTGAGCATTTTCGGCGACTGTTCCTCGAAATCTTCGCCTAGGGAGAGGTCGCCGGGCTCATTGCGATGCGAACGAAACCTGGATCAACTCCGTGCTCTCGGTTTGTGCCGGCTCGAACTTCCAGTTGCTCACTGCTGCGACAGCTGCATCGACGAGCACGGGATTGCCGCCCAAAACCCGGGTTGACTTGACGCTGCCGTTGGGCCGAACCACGGCCGTCAGCTTAACAATGCCGTGTATCTGCAATCGCTCTGCCAGTTCCGGACGGATTGGGGCGACGCGGAAGGTGACCTTTCTCTGCGAACTGGATGAATTCGGGGCACTCTGCGTTATCGTCAGACCCGTTAACGCAAACAACGCAATTACGACGAATGTGGCCTTTCTGTGCATGACGATGTACCGCCACGGACCCAGCATACTCAAGTGCATCCGCGTGCGGTAGAGTACCGAAGTTATTGGACTCTGGATGAGCCCTGAGAAAAAGAAAGATTAGAGCGTTTCCACAAGCCGCATGCCCCGGGGCGAGTGGTTTTGCATCCCGACTTGTCCTGAACGAATCAAATTCGGCAAGTTATTCGCTATTCTATTAGGTGAAGAAAGGGCGTCCGGACTACCGTGTCCAATTTCGCGGACGTTATCACGACTACGGATGCAACGCTTATTGAAGTATGCTCGCGCGGCATTTTCCTGCTTTACTCTCATGCTGCTCTCTATCCCGAGCCTGCTGGCTCAAGCTGGCGGAGGAGCAGCGCCGACCGTCTCGCTTCCCGGCGCGCAAAATCCGTTTCTGGGCAGCGCGCCAGAAGGCAAACTAACGGCTGAAGTTCTGCAGATTGATTTCAAAGATGCGATTGATCGCGGCCTGCGCAATAATCTCGGCTTGCTCTTGGCGGCTGATCAGGCCGAGGCCGCGCGTGGAGAGAGATGGAAGGAGCTCAGCTCATTGCTGCCTAATTTCAACGCCCTCCTGATGGAGAGCGCACAGACCGAAAGCCTAACGGCGCTGGGCTTCAACAAGCTCGCTCCCGTGCTGTTGCCTCCGGGAGCCAAGGCCAGCGCTTTCCCACGGCTGATTCCGGCCTTCAACTACTTCGATGCTCGTGTTTCTCTCGGCCAGTCCCTTTTCAATTTCAAAGATATTGAGAAGGAGCGTGCTGCATCGGAGGACGTCAGGGCAGCGCAGTTCAACTACAAGGACGCGCGGGAGGTAGTGGTGCTTGCGGTCGGCAATTCCTATCTGGAGGCCATTGCCGCAGCGGCCCGGGTCGAGACGGCAGAGGCCCAGGTCAAGAGCGCCCAGGCTCTCTATGACAAGGCAGCGGATCAACAAAAAGCCGGCCTCAGCCCGGCGATCGACGCGCTTCGCTCCCAGGTGGAGCTCCAAGCTCGGCAGCAACAGCTGATCGTCGCGCGCAACGAACTGGCAAAGCAGAGACTGACTGTGGCCCGCATCATTGGACTGCCGCCGGGGCAGGAATTTGTCCTTACCGAGAAAGCGCCGTATCAGACGTTGACCGCGCAACCTCTGGAAACCTATTTGCAACGCGCCTACGCCTCGCGCGCGGACTATCAAGCCGCTCTGTCGAAAGTGCGCTCGGCGGAACTTTCGCGCCACGGCGCGGCGGCCGGCCGATATCCCTCGCTGGACCTAGGCGCGAATTTCGGGGACATCGGCACGGTCCCCGGTCAATCCAATGGGACTTGGCAAGTAATGGGAGGCGTGAACATTCCCATCTTTGCCGGCAACCGCGTGCACGGCGACGTTCTCCAGGCCGATGCGCAGCTCAAGCAGGCCCGTTCGCAACTCGATGATCTCCGCGGACGTATTGACTATGAAGTCCGCACCGCTTTGCTCGATCTCAATGCCGCGGCCGAACAGGTAGAAGTAGCGCGCAGTTCGGTGGAGTTGGCGGAACAGGCGCTGGCCCAGTCGCAGGATCGGTTCACCGCCGGCGTTACCGACAACCTCGAAGTTGTGCAGGCGCAGGAAGCCCTGGCGAGTGCCCACGAAAGTTATATCCAGAGCCTTTATGCCCATAACCTATCGAAGGTGGAGCTTGCCCGTTCCATCGGCGATGCCGAAGACGGTGTGAAACGATACTTGAAAGGCAATCAATAAACATGGCGCAACCTGCTCAAATCCCTGCTGCTGAAGCGGATCGGACCGAACCGATCTCGAAACCTTTGCCGGCAACCGAGAAGGATTTTCGTAGCCTTGCTTCGCGCACGCAGAATTCTCGCTTCCGGATCATGCTGGCGATCGCAGTTGTCATCCTGCTGGTCGCTGGGTTCTTCGTTTACCGCTATGTCACCAGCTATGAATCCACCGATGACGCGCAGGTAGACGGCCACGTGAATTCCATCAGCGCCCGCATCTCCGGGCACGTGATCAAGCTCAACGTCGAAGACAATCAATATGTCCTAGCGGGGACGGTGTTGGTCGAGATCGATCCCGTCGACTATCAAGTAGCCTACGACCGTGCCAAGGCGGACTTCGAAGATGCGCAGGCGGCGGCAGTGGCGGCCGGAGTGAATGTCCCCATCTCGGACGTCAACACCAGCAGCCAGGTGTCGGCGACCGAAGCGGATGTCAACAATGCGCGTGCCGGAATCCAGGCGGCGCAACAGCAATTCGAGGCGGCCAAAGCTCAACTGCAGGAAGCCGAGGCCAACAACGTGAAGGCGCAGAACGATCTCGTTCGTTACAAGCAACTCGTCGACAAGCAGGAAATTTCGCAGCAACAGTACGATCAGGCGACCGCCGCAGCCGCTGCCAGCAAGGCCGCCGTAGAAGCCGCGCGCGCCAGCGCCCAGGCTGCTCAACAGCAGGTTACGCAGGCTCAGGGCAGGCTGGTGCAAGCCGAGGCGAATTGGCGCTCGGCGAGTACCGCTCCCAAGCAAATGCAGGTCATCCGAGCGCGGGCCGCAGCGGCGCTCGCCGAGGCGCAACGCAAGAAGGCCGACCTGGATCAGGCGTATCTCAACCTGCAATACACCAAAGTTGTGGCCCCAGTGAACGGCGTCGTCAGCGACCGCACGGTGGAAGTCGGGCAGAACGTTGCTCCCGGTCAGGAATTGATGAAGGTCATCAATCTCGATGACGTGTGGATCACGGCCAATTTCAAAGAGACGCAGCTTCGCAAGATGAAGGTCGGCCAACGCGCCGACGTGGAAGTCGACGCCAACGGAAGAACGTATAAGGGCAAGGTGGACAGCATTGCCGCAGGCAGTGGCGCGCGCTTCAGCCTGCTGCCTCCCGAGAACGCCACCGGCAACTATGTGAAGGTCGTGCAGCGGATCCCGGTGAAGATTGTGCTCAATCCCGGCTCGAACAGCGATCACCAGTTGCGCCCCGGCCTTTCCGTCGAACCCAAGGTCTGGATTCGCGAATGAGCGCGGCCACTGCCACATTCGACCAGGCTGAGGCTTGGCGTCCCGCGGTAAATCCGTGGATCATCGCTGTGGCGGTAACGCTGGCGACGTTCATGGAGGTGCTGGATACTTCCATCGCCAACGTTGCCCTGCCCCACATTGCGGGCAGCCTCTCCGCCGGCCAGGACGAGAGCACGTGGGTCCTGACCTCTTATCTGGTCTCCAACGCGATCGTGCTGCCACTGAGTGGTTGGCTCTCTTCCATTGTCGGGCGCAAGAATTTCTATATGGGCTGCGTGGCCCTGTTCACGCTTAGTTCCTTCCTGTGCGGCCTGGCGCCGAATCTGGCGACGCTGATCATCTGCCGCATTCTGCAGGGTGCGGGCGGTGGTGGATTGCAGCCCAGCGAGCAGGCCATCTTGGCCGACACGTTCCCGCCGGCCAAGCGCGGCATGGCCTTTGCGGTCTACGGAATGGCGGTGGTCATGGCTCCGGCCATCGGGCCAACGCTCGGGGGATGGATCACCGACAATTTTACCTGGCGCTGGATTTTCTTCATCAACATCCCGGTGGGTATCCTGTCGATCCTGCTGACGTCCCGTCTGATCCAGGATCCTCCCTACTTCAAGCGCCGCAAGCTGCGCGAAACCTCTATTGATTATGTGGGCCTGGGCTTTGTGGCGCTGGGCCTGGGCACTCTTCAGGTAATCCTCGATAAAGGCCAGCGCGAAGATTGGTTCGAATCGCACTTCATCCAATACCTATCGCTGATCTGCGTGACGTCTCTGATCTTCGTCATTATTTGGGAGTGGCGGCACAAGGATCCGATCGTCGACCTGCACTTGTTCCGCGACCGCACGTTCGGTGTTTCCAACCTACTCGTGTTCATGCTGGGATTCGCCCTGCTGGGTAGCACATTGCTGCTGCCGTTGTTTTCGCAGACGCTGCTGGGGTATACGGCTGAGCGTGCAGGACTGGCGCTGATGCCCGGCGGATTCATGATCATTGTTCTGTTGCCGCTCGTGGGATTTCTGCTCTCGCGGTACAGCCCGCGCTGGCTGCTCTTGTTTGGCCTGGTCGTCTTGTCGGGCTCGCTGTTCCACATGACAGGGTTCGATCTGGACATGGATTTCCGATCGGTGGCGGTAGCCCGTCTGATTCAAGCCGCGGGCATGGCCTTCCTGTTTGTCCCGATCAATACCGCCGCCTACGCCTTCCTGCCGCGCGAGAAGAACAACGCTGCCTCGGGGCTGATGAATCTGGCGCGCAATATTGGCGGCAGCGTGGGAATTTCCGTCGTGACGACCATGCTCGACCGGCGCAGTCAATTCCATCTGAACCAACTGGCCAGCCACGTGAGCGCCAGCAATCCGGATCTGCAGTCCAGGATCAAGGCTCTGGGCCTCCTGGTCCAGTCTCATGGCGGCGGGCCGCCGGGGTCGTCTCCGGTGCCGTGGGCGATCATCCAGGGGCTGTTGGGCCGCCAAGCGGCAATGCTCTCGTACATCGACTGTTTCTGGTTTCTCGGCGTCGCGATTCTGCTGATGGTGCCCATGGTCTTCCTCATAAGAAAGTCCAAACCCGGAGGAGGAATGGCGGTACACTAAAAGGTAGGATGTTTCGCGTCCTCACCATTGAGCGCGAGTATGGATGCGGCGGTGGCACCATCGCCTCCCAGCTCGCCGATCACCTGGGCTGGAAGCTCTGGGACCAACTCCTGACCGAGGAGATCGCCCGACTGGCGCACGTCTCCCCTTCTGCTGTAAAACGCTGCGACGAGAGAATGGACAGCCGCCTTTACCGTCTGGCGCGGACCTTCTGGCGCGGGAGTTATGAACGCAGCTCGCCTCTCGGCAATGAGGTATTCGATACCGACCGCATGATGACCTTGATGCAGCAGATCATGAATCGAATCGGGCAGGAAGGCAACTCCGTCGTGGTGGGGCGCGGTGCGCCTTTTTTCTTACGCGAGAATCCCGAGGCCTTCCACGTTTTTCTGTACGCCCCACGCGCGGAGAAAATCCGCCGCGTCGTACATGACGGACAGACTCGGTCCGAAGCAGAAGACCTCGTAGACTCCGTGGATCATGAACGCGTCGCTTTCATCAAGCATTATTTCGATGCCGACTGGCCGACGCGCTCGCTCTATCACGTGATGCTGAATACGGCCGTCGGCGATGAAGCCGTCATTCAGACCATTCTCAAAACGATGCGCCTGGTAGAAGGCGGGCCCAAAGCCACGGACTACGAGCATCGTTCGATACCAATCTCGCGATAGCCAGAACAGCCTATCGCCAACGTCCGACTGGGCCCGTACACGCGTTAGGGAAACTCTGAGTAAGTTCAATTTTGTCATTCCGTCTCTAACGACGATGGGCGATGTCAAGCAACACTTCTCCCCCGACGCGAAAAGAAGCGCCATTTCGTTCTCGCAGAGAACCTGGTTTGCGATTCGACCAAA